>Ga0209187_1001709_pt1 | contig 24036 bp, 21 predicted proteins | sample BantaG_FD_187430 | JGI IMG/M metagenome (GOLD analysis project Ga0209187, IMG submission 187430) | Marine algal microbial communities from Bantry Bay, Ireland - BantryBay_4 metaG (SPAdes) (version 2) | ecosystem: Host-associated > Algae > Red algae > Unclassified | place: Bantry Bay, Ireland...
CATCGATCACCCATTTTGCGGCGTCCTCCAAATTAGCATCGGTGATTTCACCAAAAAGGGCTCTGATTTGATCGAACCTTTCGTGAGATGACGTGTTGGAGCGAAGCGCTCGTGTCAACAAAACCGCTTGAGCAGGCTCGACAGAAATCAAGTAGATCGCTTTCCCGATGTTGTCGGTCATCTTCTTTTCAATGAGGGTTACCTTAGGGTCATCCTGATCTCTCGTGGCCAATTGTTTGGAAACCCTATCTGAACCAACAGACATCAAAGAGATGTGTGTCGTTTCTGGAACATCGACTGCAAGCGGCTCCACAATATGCCGCGGCTCAAGTTTCTGCATTTCATGAGGAACGGTGATGCCCTCCTCGGCGTAAAAACGGCGAAGCATCTCTCCAACGACCGGCAGATCTACCATGTCCCTGAAACGACGCTCATAGTCCAAGTGAGCCTTGAGCACATCCCAGGTATCCTCTCGTGCCTTTTTTTCAATTTCCCATTTCCGCGCGAGGATTTTTCGTTCTTTTTCCCACGCTTCTTCGGTCGGCAGATCACCCTCCTCCTCGCATTTTTCCCAGGCAGCTTTCCAGGCTGTTTCAATTTCGTTCCATCGAGGCTCGGGAGCCTTAGACGCGGAATTTAACTTTTTAAGGATCTCCTCCGCTACTTCCATATGTCCAGCCGAATGTAGGGTCACCGCATAGGTCACTAACGTTCCTACATTGTTGCCCCCGTGATGAATTGCGGCTTTGTAACCATGGATGAGGCCCTCTTGAATAAGTCCGACCTCTCGGAGCATTTCCCCCAAGTTGTTGTGCGAGATTCCCAGTTCAATATTCGTGACTGCCTCCTCAAGACTCTGGCGATGGAGATCGATAGATTCATCAAGAGCGCCGAGCGTAGAGAGGGCGTTAGCCCTCATAACTACTTTAATCCATGATGGGTTTGAGTGACCTCCGGTATTGCGATCAAATTCGTCAAGAGCTTCTCTGAGGCGACGCTCGGAATCCTTGATCTCCTTGCTGCCTGCCTGGCCAACTTGGAGCAAGGCGTGATGATCGTTGGTGAGTAGAAGCACCCGATCTTTCTCAGGAGTCGTCTCATAAACAGTGTGGGAGAAGGTGTCTTGATAGCTCATAATTCTACTCCTAGGAGCTTGTACGACGCCCACGTGATGCTTTTTGTTCGAAATTAGGTCGCCCTGGCGGGCCGGATATAGTCACGTTTCTGTTTGAGGACAGGCAGACGGCCAAATAGAGTCGCGCTTTGTTGTAAAAGCGTGACTATGACTGTCTCGAGGCGTATAGTCCTCCCCATGAGCAACGAATCGCGCATCACCTTCGATCCCGAACAGTGTGGAGGCCGTCCCTGCATCCGCGAGAATGGCCAGATGCTCCTCGAATTCAGATAGCATGGCGACCAAGCAGACCTCGCGGAAGCTGCCCCCGGAGATCCTCACGAGGGCCGAGATTCTATCTCTCATGGCGGCCTGCGGTCGCCGTTCTCCTACGGGAATCAGGAACCGCGCCCTGCTCGCGGTAATCTATCGTTCCATGCTCCGGATCTCCGAGGCTCTCGATCTCCACCCCAAGGACTACGACCCTTCCGCCTCCACCCTCCGCGTTCTCCACGGCAAAGGGGACAAGGCCAGAACAGTTGGCATAGATGCTGATGCGGCCGCACATCTGGAACGCTGGTTGGAGGAGCGTCGGCGGCTTTCGCCGCCACGGTCGGCAACGCTCTTCTGCACGCTCAAAGGAGGACGCGTCTCCGGCTCCTACGTTCGTCATCTCCTCCCCAGGCTGGCCCGCAAGGCAGGCGTGGAGAAGCGGGTTCACGCCCATGGGCTTCGCCATACTGGAGCCAGTGAACTCCGCTCCGAGGGCGTCGATATAGGAGTGATCAGCAAGCAGCTAGGACATTCATCTATCGCGGTAACGGCTCGCTACCTAGACCATATCGCTCCCGCTTCCGTGATTGAAGCGATCACTGATCGCCCTAGCTGGACTAGTTCCCATCCATAGGGGAGTGCGCCGGTATTCCGATGGTGGCTCTTGGGGCTGTGAAGAGCCTTCATCGAGGGGCGAGAGCCTAGGAGCCTGGTAATTTTATTTTCTTATCCGCTCCTTCAAAATTCCAGAAAACAGAAAATTCTCCATCAATTCTATTTCGTAGAACCTCTCTATCCGCCTTCCTCCTCTCTACGGAACGCCCCACTCCCAATCCTGCCTCCAAATCACAGATCTGATTGGTAAGGTCAACGATGGCATCATGTGCGGCTTTCTTGGCTTCCGTATCCAACAAGGGAACGGGCAAGTCTGTAATGACGGAGGATCCCCTACTGTAGTAACCACCTCGGAATGGGCTCCCACGCTTCCGTAGAAAAAACTCAGAAACATTCTGGTTGAGTAGGGCTAGGATGAACTCCAGCGCATAACCATCACGAGAATTAGAAATAGCTACCTCTCCTGCAGTTCCACCGGAGGCGAACCCACACCCATTTCCATCCCAAGCATACTTGTCTCCGGTCTGATTAACCGAATAGATGATCTTGTTTCTTTGGAAGGCGGTATTAAGCGCTTGGTGTCTCCCAAATTTGTAAAATTCTCCGTTCTCCGGAGCCGGAGAAATATCCCTTTTTTCCAAACGCTCCTGATGGTCGACAAAGTATTTCCAGGCAAGGGGAAAATCTCTTTGGAGCTGATCTAGCGGAAGAACGTGAGCCGCCCCAGTACTGTCGTAGGTATAAGGGAAAATGACCAGTGCGTCAGCTTCCAGTCGATGGAACGACTGAATTCTTCCAGAGTCCATAAGGTAGGGTTTTGTGATTTTTTCTTCAATTTCCCAAGTGACTTCATTTTTTTCGAATCGAATCACATTTCCCCGGGCAGTCCCTTCCTTGATGGCAAATACATCGTCTGCGCTGGTCTGAATGCCGTTCATTACATCCGCAATTTCCGATAGGAGTAGACCGCTCGCAGTAAGCTCCAAAAGGACTTTTGCTTCATTATCATCAGAAGGAAGAACCCAAGGCTTTTCGCAATATCCGCGTAGCATCGACGAGGGAAGGCTCATCCCAGGATCGGAAGGAGATCGTAGCCACTCATCAAAATTATCGACATGCCTATAGTCGAACGTTTCAGCATCACGTGCTCCCAGAACAAGCAAGCAAACGTATGTCGATTTCCCCTCGAAGATCAATTCGTTACCGAAATCCACTATCTCGCTGACCCAAGAATCCCTAGCGAGCAATCCCCTTAGATTCTTACCAGCTATGATGTTCATCCACTTATTTGGAACCACCATCCCCAGCCAGCCTCCTTCATTCAGGCAAGAAATCCCTTTCTCCATGAAGACAAAATACTTATCAAACTGCTTATAAGGAGTCTCGTATTTGGTCTTGTAAAACGCGAACTCAGCTGCGCTCTTAGTCTTCATTTCCCCCGTCTTCATGTATGGAGGATTCCCTACAACTACTGAAAACTCGTTGGGAAGGCCGCTGGCGGCCCAATCTAGTCCCGTGGAGGCTCCGGTGACTTCTCCGCTACCGACCACAGAGTTTCCCCAGACTAGGTTTGAATCTAGATTCGGAAGGATACTGTCTCCGAGGGGAAGAGATCCAGCGTTCTCGTCTTCCAATAATTTTACAACTAGGCTAAATCTAGAAACCTCAACGGCATTGAAGTCGATATCGATCCCAAACAGACAATTCTCAAGCAATTGTCTCTTCAACCCGAACTCGAGACGATAGTCATTCTCCCCTCTCTGAACTACGCGGCCTTCTGTCTCACCGCTCTCAAGTAGTGCATCAACAACGGCGTCAACAAGCTCGTCCAGAGCACGAAGTAGAAACCGGCCAGAACCGACGGCTATATCAAGCACTCGCATCCCCAGGATTGTATCGAAATCGATGACACCTCCCAATTCCCTGATCTTCCCTTGGATGGCACGACGAACCAACTCATCGACCAGAGGTTGTGGAGTAGTGACGACCTCCCTGTCCTCGTAGTCGGGCTTGTCGATAAGCTCGACGTTTCCGTCCACAATACTGAGCCTTTTCACCAAAAATACTTCGTATATCTGACCAAGAAAATCAGCATTAAGTACAGAAAAGCTATAGGGAGCTTGAGGAAAGTAGAGGTCTTCTACGATTTCCAGAAACACCTCAGAATCGATTTCCAGTCGATTTTGAAAGGGATCTTCGGCGGCCTCAAAAAGCCCCGTATTGTAGCGCACATCAAGATTCCGGAAAAGACGCCTTACCTCGACAAAATCTTTCCGCTTCGCAATTTCCCGAAGTCTTTCTTCCCCTTCGATGCCCCGGTCTTCACACATTCGAATGAAGATTAGACGGTTGATGATTTTCTGGGACAGGTCGTTTAGCCCCTCAGCATCAACTTCGGGGTTGCGAGTATGAATATCGGTAGCGATCCTTGAACGCCAAGTCGTTATCTTTTCGAGAAAGACATCATTGATTGGAATTGTTCCCCTAGAATCTGCTCCATAGAAGCTCTCAAGAGAACCGTTCCCAACGGGCTCCCTCCCAAATCTTTTTTCCAAATCTTCGAAGACTTCGACGAATTCCTCGAATCCTATCTCCCATAGCAGGCCTACATCCTGAGAATCTCCGACCTTTGGGGCTGTTGAAGTATCGTAAACTCGAAGAGTCCGGAAATTCGTCAAAATAGAAACAGCCATTCCTGCCGTCCAGCCATAGCTCCTCACTTGGAATGCGCTTTCCTTGTTAGTTTGAATGTCTACTGCGGGCTTTTTTGCCTCCACAAAAAATTTCCTTTTCGACCCAACACGGAACGTGTAATCGGGACGCTTCGCTGACGTCTCCGATACTTGAGATTCCTCTCTTACGACATCCTTTAGGCTATTTGGAAGGCCTGTAGAATTACTCATATCCCAACCGAGTAAGTCGAAGAGTTGGTCGATATATTCGCTCCTGGCCTCAGTCTCTGTATATCGGCTAGCCGAAGCGCACAGCTTATCAGCATCTGCGGCGAATCGCCGTATTAGTGCGGTGAGCGCACTTTTTTGAATTTCATTCATTTGCGAAGCCTCCTAGTGCGTATTTTTTTCCAAGCACCGTGTAGAACCTTGATCTCGTTCTTGGTGAAACCAGCTTCCCCAAGAATCACCTGGTCCTGTATTTGCAAGATTTCGTCAGCACTCGCCCCGCTTTTGATCATGGTATCGAGCTTCCGTAATTCGGGTCGATTGGCCTTCGTTACTGGAACCAGCAACCGCTCGATCTCGGAAGGAACAAGTTCCAAAACCCCTCCCCCGTAGTGGCGACCTTCCAGTTCTGCTGTTAGCGCGGTAAGACTGTTAATGAAGCTGAAGACCATGGATGTAGCGCTCATCCCCTTGAGTAAGGGCTGTATTCGATAAGCGGTGTCCGTCGTATAGGCTTCTGCGTCGTTGAGAATAAGCCGAGGAAATTGGTGGGCTCTCTTCAACATTGCCACAGGCGTCGAATAGATAGAAGGAACCTTGTACCAAGGATTCCGGATGCGGCACTTGTAACGGGTGTGTAGCGATTGATCCTCGCCACTTCTGATGTAATCCCTAACTTTCGGGGGAAGGTTCTCCAGCTGATCCTCAATGTAGATGAAGTTCGAAGGGTTTCCCTTAGCTCTGTTTCGCTCATGGGCTGCATCGTCGTAGATCACGCCAGGGCAATGATCGCTACGCCCGAACATGGCGGAAGAAAATTTAGAGAGGCCGTTTTTTTCTACCGTGTCGTCATCAACGAGAAAAAATTTATTAGCACCAGTTACTATCCCAACATCGACCTCGGCGATTGAGGAAAATTGCATCACCGATTTTTTCTCCCGAGCTCTTTCGAGCACCTCCAGCTCTAGTGCCGAAAGCAGTACCTTCATCCACTTCCCAGCCAAAACGTCGCCGCCAACGCAACGAGCATTGGTAAAAATACGTTCGGCAGATTCTTTATATAAGTCCCCTCCCTCAACGCTTACCACGGCGACACCTTCGGATGCGTCAGCGGGCTCGACCTTTTTTTCGATCATAAGAAGGACAATTCCTTGAAGGGCTTCTTCGAAGATTAGTTCTTTTGGATCCACCACGACAATGCGCTTGCACTCATCATGTAAAAAGGCACGCAGTGAGGTGGCATGTAGGACGTGTAAGATCTCCGCCGGGATCACCATAGCCAAACGGCCTCCTGGAGATAGTAGTGCCAAGCTGGCTATGATAAAGGGAACCCACGCGTTGGTGTGCTTAGTGAAAGGCAGATTGAATAGCCCGAAAATATCAGAAGCAAGCCGCTGGTCATCTTCATCAAGATACTGGTACCGAATGTAGGGAGGATTTCCCAGTACGGCGTCGTAGTTATCTCCTCGCGCTATCCCTTTAATCGCCCACTCCAAGAAGTCTGATGTGAATATTTTCGACTTCAGATTAGAAAATTTCTTAGCCGCGTTCCTGCTCTTTTTCGCTTCGTTAGGCTCTTGCTCGACGCCGGTGAACTTGAGGGCGTAATCTAATTCGTTGCCCACACCACATATGAAGGATCCATCACCACAACTAGGCTCCAGGCATGAGCTTGGCCGCGAAACCAGAACCCATTTTGAAAGGTATCTAGCGAGCTTATCGGGCGTGTAATACCCTCCCCTCAGCTTTTTGTCGGTCTGATCAGTCTTGAAGTCCATAGCCTAGGATGCCCTTTTAAGGTTCATCTTAACACGGCGGAGCGTCTTGTTCCCTGCTGATGCGTTCCAGTGTTCATTCAACATTCAGTTGGTAACCATAGGTTGTTTTCTTGAGCTGGGAGCACCAATTCTCTTCGCTCATCTATTCCAATAACCCACGATGGATGGATGCACTCCCCAATAACCCACGGACTGGCATTCTTGTTAGGGGCTCTTTGCTCAGGATTCCTCTGGTTTCTGGTGGCGCATGAGTCGCCGCCGGTCAGCCATAGAATCCCCATCGAACTCCCAGAAGGCGAAGACGCTGGGCTCTACTTCTACAAGGTGGAAATCGTTCGTCTCGTCGATGCTGACACTGTGGAAGTAGACATCGATCTAGGTCTACAGGTTTGGAGCCGAGAGCAGACGATCCGCCTCTATGGAATCGACGCTCCAGAGCGCTTCACCGACGAAGGAAAGCGGGCGACTGCATGGCTTACTGACCAAGTAGCTGGTGCAGAAGAGGTGCGTCTTGCTACGATCAAGGACGAAACTGGGAAGTTCGGCCGTTGGCTCGGAGTTCTGTTCCTTGATGGGGTCAACATCAACCAAGCGATGGTCGAAGCGGGGCATGCAGAACATTATTGATGCCAATATATAGAAGAGTGCAAATTTACACATACTGCATATTGTGTTTCGACCCCTTACTGCTTGCTAAACCAGCTAAGGAAAGCTAAAGAATTCATTGAGATGACCTTCTAAACACGAAAAAGACCCGGTAAAACCGGGCCTCTCTCAACGGAAATATAGTTTGGTGACTTATTTCTCGTTCGGGATGGGGCCTCCCGCAAGGAGAAAATGCTATTTTCCTCAAGTACCGTTGTGCCCTGTAATCAGGCGCAGCGGGGAGCGCGGACGCCGGACGACCCTGCCCGCGATGAGGAACCAGCCCCGCCCACAGAGGTTCAGCTGGCCTTTGAGCTGTGTCGTTCTGCGCCGAAGCCTCCCAGCGAATCGCCCACTACCAGGGTGGAAGCCCTCGCGTGCGTATCCTACTCTATTTGCCTCGCCGTGCCAGTAGGGCAGCGAGCCAACCAGATTCCTCGGTCTCTCTACTTCGATCTACACTCCACTGATCGCGAGCTTACTGTTCACGAGCTTCGCGGGAAATTCCGGAGAATTAGCAAGACGACGGACGATGAAGCCGCGCTTGCGGAATTCCACAAGCTATCCAGGCGGGAACAAAGGAAGCGGAAGAAGCCCCTTCCTATCCCGCGTGTCCTCGGCTTCCTTTCCAAGATCCTCCGCGATCACAACGGCGGAGAATGGACGTCCATCTCAGCCGACTCGATAGCCGCCAGCCTCAAAATTTCGGCCTCAACCGTTGACCGCTGTTTCCAGGCACTAGAGGAAGACGCCTCCTGTCCCATCGTTTTCGTCTCAGGCAACAAGGCCGCCGGTGGCCGTGGTCGCGAGAAGCTGGCCGCTCTACGCTCTTGGCTTGAGTATGACGAGCTTCCCCTTGGATACAAGGGGAATGGCCAAAGCCGCCGCCTACGGCCTTCCTACCGTCAAGGGACGACGGCCTTCGAGGACGAAGACGGCCGTCCTACGCGCCCCTCTCGGCCTGTGCCACAGACGCACCAAACGCGCACCAAACGCGCACCAAACGCGCACCAAGGACGCCAAACCCAAACCGCCTCTAAAGATTCGACCAACAATCAAAAATGTCTCTCAGACTCTATAAGGGATAAATCCCAGCAGTATCAATCTAGGCGGCCTACGGCCGCAAGGTGTACAAACGACGGCAAGCCGTCGAAAAAAAGGCTCCCTTCGGTCGCAAATAATTTTAAAAGCGGCAAGCCGCCACCGCCAAGGCGGAATGATCAAATTCTTCCCCTAAGCTGGGGACTGGCGCGGGACGCCAAAAATTCAATCTGCTGGGATCCGGCTCGCGTGCCCTGGTGTCTGAATCGACTCGCGTCGATTATCGACGAACACGTCCGCCGCGGGATGCTCGCTGAGGACATCCTCGCTTGTCTCCGAATCGGCTTCGAGCGTGCCCGAGCAGCCGTCGTGGACTCCGAACAAGCCGCGATCAGTCGAAACGATCACGGCCTAGACGTGGGTTGTGGTGCCAAGTATTCGATCCAAATTTTCCGTCAATTCATCGAGAAGCGAAAGCCCAGGTCAAAAGCCGAAATTGCCGAGCAACGAAATCGAAAATCCGCCTTTGGGACAAAAACGACACCTATCAGACCTTCCAAATCGCCACAGCCCGAACAATTACCCGAGCCGTCGCCGAATATCGCGTTTCAGAGCAGTCTAACACAACCAAAATTGCCAGATCCCGAGAAATTGGAAGCTTTTCGCGAGTGGTTCGAAACAACTTTTCAACCTTACATGAACAATCCGCGCGGATTTTCTGCCAACGATCTGCGGACAAGTTTGATGACGACGCTAAAACATTATGAACTCACTTTGGATGATGTCCGTACGATTCTTCAAGGAGGGTCGAACTAATCAATTTCGTGGGTCTCTCCTTCGAGATTTGGCACAGTCACCGTGTGCTATCTTGCGGCTCGTTTCTCGCCGAACTTTCAACCGGCTTCCCGTGCCAGCCTCATCCCTTCACAGACGCCGCGAGGGAGCAAGCTCCGGGAACCTCGCGGCCACTGTTTCGGGGTCTGGCTCTACAGCCTAACCGGGCTCCTCCGAGACTCGCCGGATTGTCGCGCGGGGACGAGCCCTCGCACCACTGCACCAGCGAGACTCCTCCCCCGCCCTCCTCTCCCGGCGGCTCAAATGCGAAAAATCTCCGCCGGAGGCACTCTTGAAATTGGCGATTTACGCCATAATCTGATTCACTGGCCGGAGGATAGGGCTCTGCGGAGACGCAACCTGAGCGCCGTGCCAGTGCCATACGGGAGGGGGAGCTTCGGCTCCCCTTTCTTAATCCTGCGTTGCCGCCTCATCCCGAGCTACCCCACTCGCAACTAGCTCCGATGGGCGCTCAATGGTTGCCTTGCGCGATCCTTTGATGATGTCTAATGCGGCTTCCCGATCTCCTTTCGGAATGGATGCAAAAGCATCTTCTTTGTCGGCTACATGCACCGCACATTCTTCCTTTCCCCGTGAGGTCGAAACGTAGGCCGTTTTCGCGTCGAAACGCTGTCCGGCCACAATCACGTTCTCGAAAGTCTTTCCTTGGCTAGCGTGGCTGGTCACCACATAGCCGTGTGCGAGTGACTTGTAAGATCCCGTGTCAATGGTCCGGCCATCCGAGGTTTCCAATGCCCCTTTCCTATTGATCGATTCAACGGTTACCAGGTCACCATTCACTATACCTTTTTCTTTGTCGTTCTTTCTCAATAGGAGGCGATCACCCTTGCCGATCTCGATATCCCGGCTCTCTCCGACATCGACAAACCGCCCAAGCTTTTTCGGGTCGAAGCTCGCCCCGTTTTCAAGCTGGACGCGCCCCCCTTCCACGCTCGCCACCTTCTCGACCCCGCCAGCCTGCATCCCATCCCCCAGCTTCTTATTGAAGCACACCGTGGCTTCCTCATAGCTGCCCGCCTTCTTTAGCTGGGAGGCCGTCAGCTTCGACGAGTGGAACACCTCGACCTGAACCCCCTTCTCCTCAAGGTGGCCGTTCTTCTTGAGGCCGTCCCTTATCTCCGCTGTCATCGCGAAGTTCTCTGCCCAGGTAGGAGTGACCGCCAACGTGCTTCCAAGATTCTCGCCATTGCCCGTCTTCTCGAGGAACTCGCTTGCCGCTGCAGAGAGATACTCGCTCCCCCCCTCTTTGACCCATCCCATTTTATCGAGCCTGTCCAAACCCTCGCCTGCATGGCCAGAGGCCATGGCCTTCACGGCGTCGCGGTAGTCGCTTCGGTTTTGCCGCCGAATGTTGCCAATCTCGTGACTTTCCATGTCCGAGTGGTCTTCGAGAAGCCGGAAGAAATCACCCGCCTCGACGCTGGAATGCTGGCGGCTATCTCCGACAAATAGAACTCGCTGTCCAAGCCTCTCGGCATGCTGGAGGATCTCCGAACCCTGACGGTTGCTCTGCAACCCAGCCTCATCAACCACCACGAGCGCACCGGCTTTGTCGGATCCGCCATCGGACATCTTCGCCAGATAGCCGCTCACGGTGTCGGCGTTTTCGAACCCCTCCTTTTTCAGAACCCCGACCGCTGAGGCGGTCGGGGCCAGATAGACGGATTCCTTGCCACCCTTCACAACCTGGTCGTCGAGCTCTTGCAGGAGGGTGGTCTTGCCAGCGCCAGCGACACCGCGGATCGCCATCACCTTGTCCCGTGAATCGAGAACGAACTCGACTCCCTTCCTCTGTTCATCGTCCAAGGTGAAGTCGTTTTTCTCACGCGTGAATGCACCGATTTCCCCATGCCGTCCGATGGCCGCCCTCTTTCCCTTAGTGCCGTTCACATATTCGACGGCCGCCTTCTCCATCTCTATCCCCCCACGGGTCGCGAAGCGACCCGCTAACTCGTCGCCATCTCCCAAAGCGACCAACTCGGAGGATCGTGCCGCCGCCTTTTTAAGGTCGTCGAGATCGACGTTCCCGAGATCGTTGTTTAAAGCCTCGGCCAGAACCTCATGGCCCCTCTGTACGCTGGCCCTTTCGAATTTGTGCTCTACTGCCGAGGCCAGGAGTCCCTCGACATCCGCGTTCGGCTTGGGAGCCCTCCCTCGATCGCTCGCTTTGCTGGCCAGCCTCTGCAGATCCCGCCGCTCGCCCTTGCCGAGCTGGTCGAGCTGCCGCCCCCGAACCTCCGAGGTGGAGATGCTTTCGAGATCCTTGGTCGCCCGAGTCTCCTTGGCCATGACATGTCTTTCGCCGGCACTTGGATCTCGACCCTTCTCCTTACGGAATTTTTCAATCTCGCCTTCGATCTGATCCCGGCGCTTCGAGAAGCGTGCCCGCATCTCCTTCGATACGCCGGCGATCTCGAAACCCGTCACCTGCCCCTTGGGGTCGCGGACGGTCTCTATGTCGTAACCGGCTTCCTTCACCCCTCGGGCTAGCTCGTTCTGGTAGACCTTTCCCGCATAGCGAACCGCCTTGACCATCTCCGCTGTCTCAAGCGCGTAGCGTTTGCCATCCGTTCCCTCAGTCACGTTCGCCACGACGTAATGGGAGTGCAGCTGAGGGTCGAGCGCCCGGCTGGAATCGTGGGTGAACTTAGCAGCCACCAGATTCCCCGTTGTCTCGCGATTCTCGCTCCACGCGGAACCCCCAGCCCGGACTCTCCGCGCAGCGAATCCTTCAAGCTCGGCGAAGGCCGTGCTGGCCGCTTTCTCGTGAGCCTCGCGTAGCCGTTCGTCATCCATCATCACAGCCATCATGGACACGCTTTTCTGGGCACTAACCTGGAAGTCGAAGAACTTCACCCCCCCTTCCTTTCTGCGCTGGGTGAGCTTGTTCTCGCCGTCGGGAGTTGCCCCCTTCCGCATATTCTCGAATCCCTCATCCCCTGCCTTGATCGGATCGGAGAGACCCCATTTCGTCGCGAGAGAACCGACCCATTCTCCATCAACGGATTCCCCCTCCGAGTAGTAGTCATTCGCAACGAGGTGGTTGCCCAGGTAAGTGGAGCCATCCCGGATCTTGGCCATTGTGAACATGGCCAAATCCTACACTCAAAGCGGACGAAGCGCTAGCGCGCATCAGGAGTATAGACGCAATACCCCTAAGATGCTTATGAGTAGCCCAAACGTGACTGTGGACGCTTTATGGGTGCGATATGGGTGCGTTTCAGGCTTGCTAAATGTGTTTATGCACCCATGATGCACCCAAGCGAATCGATAGTTGATAGAATGTCGAACTCATCTAATACTTTTCCCATGGCTTCCCAGCTAGACTCCCATCTTGAGGAGATCATCGCTCTGAGGAAGGTCGGCAAGTCATGGAGAGCCATTGCTACCGATCTTGAGAAGAAGCATGGCCTCACCACGAACCACTCGGCTATCCGGCAATGGTTCGTTCGCCGACGAAAGAAGGCGGAACGTTTGAAAACCGAGATCGAGCCCTTCTATGCGCTCGGCCAAGCAGTCCCCCCCCCTGCCCTGCAAGAAAGCTACGCACCCGCGTATGAGGTGCGAGGAGGTCAAGTAGAGGAAGAGGGGCCAGCCACCGCGCCGGCTGAGACCCCCAAGCTTCCCGATGGGCCAAAGAAGCCGGTCAAGAAGTCAGCCAAAAAGAAGGCTTCGACCGACTGGAAAGAAAAACTGGCTCAGCGGAAGAGCGCGAGAAAAGCCGCCCGAGACGACTTCGATAGCGTCTCGGAGATCGCCTCCAAGGGACTCGCTGGCGGACTCACCTTCGAGGAAGAGGGCGGCAGCGAAGACGAACAATCAACCAAGACCAAGAAACAGAAATGACCATCACCAAGAGATTCATCTTTACCACAGGAGCCAAGGGAGGAGTCGGGAAATCCTTCTTCTCGTCGCTTCTGCTAGACTACTTAGAGGACGCCGGAGTTCCTTATCTAGCCTTCGATGCGGATAGCTCTACGCAGAGCCTTTCGCGTTCTCATCCCGAGGCTAAGCTGGTCGCCGGGGAGAACAAGCAAGCTCTTGACGATCTTCTTGAGAGCGCAGTTAGCGCAGATGTTCCGATCGTCCTCGCGGATTTTCGGGCCGGTAGCGGTCACGAGATCATTCCCCTATTCACCGCCGTTGTGGAAGACGCGAAAGACGTTCTCGAAGAGGCGGGCATGGCGATGACCGCTGCCGCAGTTGTGGCCAACGAGCCGGATTCGCTGTACTCCCTCGCTCAGTGGGCGGACGCCTTCCGTGGTAACGTCGATTGGGTCTTCGTTAGGAACGAGCTTCGAGGTCCGGTATCGATCCTCGATTCCACCAAGGAGGGGAAAAGTCTGATCAAGGCATGTAAGCCCCTCGCGGACATCAACCTTCCTGCTCTCGACGAGAACGATGCGGAGTCTCTACGAAACCATGGCCTTACCGTCGCTCGGGCGATCAAGGCGAAGGAGGCAGGAAAGAAGATCAAGGGAATCACTGATATGGCTCCTTTCTCCCGTCTCCGGCGCTATCGCCGTGAGCGGTTCGAAGACCTGGACAAAATTATTGGAGATCTCATTCCTGGATAGCCTATGGATGCGAAGCCTGATTGGCCAGTTCTGTTCGAGAGTTTGCCTCCCGAAACGCGCGAGAAGGTCTTGCGCCAGTTCGCCGAGCTACGCCTACGGCCCGACGAGGAAATGATGCAGTTTCTAGGTGCGATGGGTGTCCTCGTGACGGCTCTCCATGAGGTTCCTAGCCGTCTGGACGAATCGTTGGCCTCGGCTACAACCAAGGGTGTAGATGAGGCTTCACAGCGTTTACGAGAGGCCGCGCAGAGCATTCCCGGTGTCACCGATAGCATGGATTCCCGCATTGACCGGCTTGAGGCGCTTACGCGCCGTCTCGACCGCATCAAGTGGACGAACCTCAGCCTTCTCGTTCTCGCGGCATTCCTTATAGGTCTCGCCCTAGGCAAGCTCTTCTAAGCATGGAATTTCCGAGGACAGATCTCGCCGTCCCCTTCGAGAAAAAGGACGAAGCCAAGGCTCTCGGACTGATAGCCCTTCCTCAAGGTGGGCATCGACGGCGGCGGTGATTTCTCGACACCCGATTTCCGAAAGGACTACGCAGTACAAAGAATATATGCCGATCTTTAACAGGAGGCGCTACAATGAGGTGCGACGCGATAATATAAGGCTTCGAAGCCTTGTTAGCGCTGTTGATGCTTACCGATTTCCAAGTGCGTTTTGTGGGCCGTGTAGGGGAAGGGGAGTTACAGGGACTGGGTGTTTGTACTTTACTGAATACAAAATGGTAGATGGATCAAATTACATAAAGGCAGGGTTTACTGGATCGGCAGATTCAATGCGACATATGGCGAATCAAGATGTTGCTAAACGTCTTGGGTCTTCTTTGTTGTCCATAACATCTCTATCTACTGTGGGGTTCTCTTTTCGCGCTTCCGCAAATGATGCAGAACGTTTGTTTTTAGCGTTATTCTCTCCGGAGATTACGCATGGTAAGGAGGTGTTTTTGTTGGATCTGGAACGTTACGAAATTTGGGTGAATTGGTTTCAATCTGTATCTGTAAGGGGAGGATTCACTTCTTTGAGGGCATTTTTAGATGCTAACCCGTTTCCAGACGATGGGGAGTTTATGCGGCACGAACAGGAATCGATCCTGTTGAAAGAGAAGCTAGCCAAAGAAAAAGAGAGGCTTAAGAAGTTTTTCGAAAATAGGGATCAAGACGAAAGGGAGTATGAGGAACTTCGGCGCGTAAATAGGAGGGGCTAATGATCGGGAGACTTCGTAAATTCCTAGAGGGTGACGATGAGGATTCGCGCCCGCAACAGCATCCCGAGCCCGAGCCCGAGCCCGACTCCTCTTTCTCGGGCTGGCCGCTGTCCATGCCTCTCCTAGAATTCCAGACGCTCCACGGCAACCAGCCGGTGGAGATCCCGTGGAGCATCGCCGATGCATGTGAAGGCTTCCAGGTGTTCGGAGGAACGGGATCGGGAAAGACCTCGGGGAGCGGAAGGACGCTCGCCATGTCAATGCTCCATGCGGGATTCGGCGGGCTGGTTCTCTGCGCGAAGCCGGAAGAGGCCGACGCTTGGGTTTCCTATCTCGAAGAAGCCGGTCGCCTTTCGGATGCCTACATTTTCTCTCCCGAGGCGAAGAGCGGATTTAATTTCCTCGAGTACGAGCTGGCAAGGGAAGGGCGTGGATCGGGAAACACCCAGGACATCATCAACCTCCTCATGCAGTGCGCCGACGTAAGCGGATCGGACAACTCGGGAGGTGGCGATGACGTTTGGGTGTCCGCGATGAAGCAGCTTCTCGGCAACTGTCTCGACCTCCAGCGAATCGCGGGCGAGCCGGTCACCATGAAGGAGCTCTATCGGCTTCCTTCCGATCCTGACAGGGTTGCCGAACTCGTCGCCAAGGCGCGGGATCGAGAGCTTTCCCGGGACGATGCGGAAGACCTCGAAATGGTCGAGCGATTCTTCAAGGGGGATTGGGATAAGCGAGCCGACCGCACACGCTCCTCGGTTCTGATGAACCTCGCCCAAGTGGCTGAGCCTTTCCTCCGGGGTCGGGCGCGTGATCTTCTCTGCCAAGGCACCACGGTAACGCCAGAGGATGCCTTCGCGGGGAAGGTGGTCATCGTGGATCTCCCCATCAAGGAGTTCGGCACCCTCGGAAGGTATGCCGCCGTCATCTGGAAATATTTGTTTCAGCGAGCCGCTGAGCGTCGGGCTCCAACCTCGGACGCTGATCGTCCTTTGTTCATTTACGCGGACGAAAGCCAGTTCTTCGTTACCCGCACAGATGCCGAGTTCCAGACTACTGCGAGGAGTGCTCGGGTGGTCACCTGCTACCTGACTCAGAACCTGCCGAACTACCACATGATGGTAGGCGCGTCAGGGCGAGAGCGAGCGGCCGTGGACAGCATGCTTGGCAATCTGCAGACAAAGATCTTTCACCAAAACAGTTGTACAGAGACGAATAAATGGGGTTCCGAAACCGTCTCCAGATCATGGCAGGAGAAGACTTCCTCGACGGTAAACGTCAGCTTCGAGGACGGAGGGTCGTCGGGGACGAGCACCCAGAAGAGCCTCGAATTCGAGATACAGCCAGCCGAGTTTCTCAATCTGGGGAAGGGAGGGCCCGATTTCGGATTCGTGGTCACAGGAATTCTTTTCAAGGGCGGGAAGGTCATGCCCAACGGCAAAAATTGGACCCCTGTGGCCTTCCCGCAGAAACCTCGCGGTTAACAATTTTCGGCTTCCATTCAACTCGCTAACCCTTCCTTGAAATGCACCCAAAATGCACCCTTTCGGATAGTTAAGTGACCTTTTTCCGCATCTTGCATTTCGTTTGAACAGCGCTAACTTGATTCTTGCCATGAGCCTGAAAGACGACCTGATCTCCCAACAAATTCAAGATGAGGAACAGCCCCCGTCAGCCGCATCAGAGGATGTTGCCGACGCATCGGAGGAGGACCTCCGGGCATCTTCTGCAAACAAGGAAGAGGGAGAGCAACGCGAACGGGAATTACTGAGGGAAGAGGAGCGCGATGATGCGAGATGGGATTCCTACGCGGAGGAGACCTCCGCCAATTCGGCGGAGCAATATGCCGAGCAGGATGCGGCGCGAGAGAGGGCCATGGATATGGTCGCCAGCCCTTCTGGCGAAGATCGCGACCGGCTCGCCGAGATGCGTGTCGAGTCCAGCGAGAGTGACCTTTCCGAAGACGCGGGAGGCATCGGATACGGCTTCTCCCGAGCTGTCGAGGAGGGAAGCAATGACTACCGACCGGAGGAAATACGCGAGGGGCTGATGAGCGACGATCCCGAGGAGGCGAGAGAAGCTGCACAAATGGCTTGGGAACTCGACAAGGAGGCGATGGAAATTTCCCACCACAACGATTCAGCGTCCCTCGGCAGAATGCAGGAGGACATTGACCAGGCTCTTGAAGGGGGCGCGAGTTTCAACGAGGCGCTCGCACAGGCCGAGGCCGTCGAGGGAAACCGCACCCAGGACGAGCGGCTCAACCACGAGGCCCATCCGAGCGTCCCCACTCTCTCCGAAGCCGCTGAGATGGGCGTCAATCCAAGGGAGGCTCGGCTTGAGGCGGCTGAGGCTTCCGAGGCCGTAGCCGAACAGAAGGCCGAGTCACAGGCATCCGAGAGCGAAGAAGAGCAATCCGCCTCTCTCTAACTCCCCTCCCATCTTCTCATGGGCTTCAATCCTCTAGGTTTCATCAACGTCATCGTATCGCTCATCTTGAGCGTTCTATCGTTCCCTGCCACGGTCATCACGAGAACCGATCATGGGGAGCGATACATCTCCCCGCTTCGCATGCCGGTGGCGTATATAGCCCTTCTCTTCATCGTGGGGATTTCCACAATATTCCGTCTATCCGCCACGCGATTCAGTGGGGTCGCCGAGCGCATCGGCGCCGAGGACGCCTTCGCTCGTAGTTCACAGATTTGGATACTGTTCTTCATCATCTCCGTTGGCTGTTGGCTCTACGAGTGGCTGAGCGTGCAGGAGCGGGAGCGCAATGGAGTCTTCATCCTGAGCGAATTCATCGGACGCCCCCGATTTTTCCCAGCCGAAAAGTGGGCCATGCTTATCAGCCCAGGTCTTTTCGTGGTTTTCGGAATCTGGGATCTCGCGGTTTTTAGGATCGCTCCAGATTTCGCCTTCTATCTGATCGCATCCGGTCTCGTCCAATATTTCGAACTTCTCCGAATCTCCTACATGACTCGCCAGCTGGTACTCGACAAGCGAGATGGTGGACTCATGGGCCCGATCCTCGACGATGCCGACAAGGAGCGCGTCGAGGCGGCTTCACACGATCCGGATGAAGCTCCTTCAACTGGTGATCTTATCGCCGCCTTCACTCCCATTTACGACAACCGATGACCAAACAGCAGTACCTCGTTCTAGGCGCGACGGCCGCGTTAGCGGCTTTCCCCATCTTCTCGCTCTCCCGATCCGGCCCTGCCCACCTGCAGACTGCTTCGGTATTACCTTCGCCAACGGTGACGGCCGCCAATAACGAAGTATCTCCAGATCTCGCCAACATGAGTGAGGACGAACAGGCCGAGGCGGTAGTATTCCCGTCTCCCCAGCCGTTTGAGTCGGTGAAGTTCCTGACTGTCGATGGGATTCCCCACTCGGCGCTCGACGTTGCCCTGGTGACGGAAGAAATCTGTCAGGCGAACCTAGCCGCGCTCGCCGAAGGTCGGTTCCCCAAGGGTGCCGCCGTATTCGACGGCGACTCATGGAAGATCCTCGGGGTCGATTACTACAACGGCTCCTTTGAGGGTATCCGCCTTCGAATCGCGCCACCATTCCCGACCTCCATTTCCGCGCCGGACGAGAACGATGCCAGCCTGACCAGTTTCCCCGGATCGCCTCTTGGTTGGACCGAAGACGATGCGAAGCCCCAAGGACGGGTCGAGACGGTGCTGGTCGATGATCGGCGCGGCTTCTATCTCCTGCTTCCCGGTTCTCGTTCGGAGACACGATCGCTACGCGAGGCATGGGCTTCCGGGCGTCTCAAGAACAAGGCTATCGATCTCGACGAAGCAGCCGCACTCCCGATAGATCGCACCAATGATGTGATCTACCTTTACCCGACGAGGGGAATGGAGATCGCGGATTACAGCAGTCCCGCCGAACTCGTGGGAACGCTTCCTGATTCGTCCGATACCACGAGCACATTTAGGCTAGGAAGCTGGCCGACGGAGTTACTGAAACTCGTGCCCATCGCTTCCGCAAATGCGGGCGACTATACGGCGGACTTCAAGATGATCGTTGATGCCATCGAGGGTTCTCGTGTCGTGGGGCGCATGCTGGACGGTGAGAATACACCTACCGAGGTGGATGCCGTGGTGACGTATCTCGACCTTGCCGCTCTCGCCCCCGTTCGCATCAACAAGGGGCTTATCTTTGAGGCCTCCACGCCCGTGCAGGTGGTCACCAGGTCGCCGGAATCAATCACCCTCATCCATCGCACTTCGACAAAATGAAACCACTCCAAATCATAGCGCTATCCACCCTTTTCTCGTTCTCTTTGTTCGCTCAGAAGGTGATCGAGGTTAACGAACCGAAGAAGGAGCCTGCGCCCTCACCGCCGCCCAAGGAAGAACCAGCAAAGCCCGCGCCGGTCACCAAGGAAGCCGAGGCCAAAGCTCCGGCTAAGCCTTCTTCTCCAGCGGCGGCGCGCCCTGTTCCAAAGGCCGCACAGCCACGCTCGATAAACAACGGGAACATTGCTTCGGCTCGCGCCGGTGACCGCTTTTTCGGCAAAGCCAGCTACCACCGTCAGGCTGATACCTCGACCCATCTCAGGGTGGGGGATAAGACCATCGTCATCACTCCGAAGCTAACTGGCGCGATCCGCGAAGCCTACCAGTTCGAGGGTGAGAAGATCACGAAGGTGTCTGGGAATTACGTCTACGTCTCCATTGCTAAGCAGGACTCCCATGAGGACCGGCCACGGCTGAATCTCCGTAATTTATTCAAGCGTTAGGCCGATGCCAACAATGACCGAGAGGGCCTTCCGTCGTAAGTGCGGTAAGGTGATGAAATCCCCCAAGGAGATGAAGGGTATCCAGCTGGTTCAAGACCAACTTGAGGCAGGGGAGTATCCTCTGAAACTGCGGGATTGTCTCTTCCAGAACTATCAATCATCCGGGTTGGAAGCGGCTTACGCGTTCCTGCAAATCTATACCGCTATCATGGATCGCTTCGCATTTATTCGCGTGCCTGTCGGGAAGGGGCCCTTTTCTGACTCTGCGATAGAAGAGAACCAAAGTGCATTGGAAGCCGTTAAAAAACCGTTCAGTGCTACTTTTGTGGGCGGAAAGCAAGGGGCGGACGGAAGCCTCTCTTGGTCTCGCCCTGTTCATGCTACCATCGTGGATCGCGAGTCTGGCGAGGTCTCGTGGATTCTTTTGGAAGCCTTCGAGGATCTCGCCTTTGAGGTTGGATACTATGAAGATCATAAGGCCGTGATCGATTTTCTTGCCCTTGGTGGTGTTGCGCGATGGCCTTATGGACAGGAGGAAATCACCGCCTTCGTCGATCTCTCCAAGTTCCGTGGATATGGCCCCGATGATGATGGTTTTGAAGATGCTCTTGAGCGATCCGGGGAGTCGATAGAGGAAGCATTTGAGGATGGGCGCGATCCCTGGACCTTCTGGATATGAGTGATCTGTCGCCATCGCAGATCAACGCGTTTTTCGAACGCCATCAAAAGCGTTCTCGTTATTATCCTCGGAAGAAAAGGGGAAGGGGAGTTCGTAAAAACCCCAGGGAGTCGGCCAACGACGATGATCGCCATGCCATCCGGCACGGGTATCTCACGCCGCACCTTTTGCATATCTCAAAGCCAGAAGATCCTAAGAATTCTCGGGCGGGCTATCTCTACCTTTCGGAGTACGTGACTCATGGTGAGGGGACATTCCTAAAGCATGGAATCTCATCGGACGACCCTCTTAGGGCTGTTGCGTATAAGCACGGCAAAATTCGGTTCTTAAAACGTGTTTCTATCGTCGCTCTCCTAAGATTCTCGCAGTTCAAGGAGGCGAGACTTGGAGAGCTTGCCCTGACCCGAATCATGCATCCGTATAGGGTGGGGGGGGCAAGAGAACTGGTGCAGTTCACCGATGCCGAGGTCCAGAGCCCTTGGATTAAGCAAACTCAAGACCAGTGGCTGTCTTGGGGGCGATCATTGCCTAGCGATGTGCCCGACGCGTTGCCCATCGATTCGACATGGATGGATTTCGTCGGTGCTTACCCTCCGCCTGGAATCGCTACTACTGTCACAAGATAGGGCTGCGCCCAAAGGCCACCCCGATAGGCGTAATCGCGCACACTCCGAAGTCTGCGGTAGCTGTCCGCTTCGATCACGGCCGAGGTTCCGCATTTAGCTTCCGGCTCTGCGAGCCGCACTATTTTAACCGGGTCGCCTCAAGGCCAAGGCGAGCCGCGCCCTGCGCTTCCGCGTTGCGCTCGTTCCTCGCTCCACTTGTGCAGCTTGGTCGCGGGCCTTGACCCGCCCCGCTTCGTCCCCTTCGGGGCCGGTGGAGGGCTGTCGGTTTTTCCAAGGAAAAACCTGTTTCACAACATGACAGCCAAGCGCACACAAAAGCCGGACGCTTACGAGCGTATCACCACACGGATTCTCGACCTACTCGCCGAGGGCGTCGCCCCTTGGGAGCCTGGCCACCTAGCCAAGACGGGATTCCCCGAGAACTTCCATAGCCGAAACCGATACAGCGGAATCAACGTGTTCCTTCTCGCATCGATGGCCTACCCATCTCCCTACTGGTTGACCTATCTTAAGCTCTATCATGTATTCAACGCGGTGCAGATCGACGGCCTAGCGTTCCCTCAGATGGCCGTCAGAGAGCCGGTTCCCGAGACGGATGCCCACACCCGCGCCCGTGTCGTTGTCGATTCCATGCCGTCGTCTCCGGGTTACGAGGAAGGCTTATCAGCCGTTCCCCACTACCAGCCGAAGGCCGATCTTGTCTCCATGCCCGACCGCCTTCTCTTCCAGTCGGAGGGGCATTTCTACAAGACTCTCTTCCACGAGCTCGCGCACTCGACAGGGCACGAATCGAGGCTCGCGCGCGCTTCCCTGATGGAGAACAAAGGATCTGTATCGGCGAACCCTGATGACATCAAGACCTACACCAAAGAGGAGCTGGTCGCGGAGATGGCGAGCGCCTTCCTCTGCGCCCATGTCCGCCTTGAGGAGGTTACCCTGGAGAACTCCGCCGCCTATCTTGCTGGCTGGCTTGAGGTTCTCAAGGTGGCCGACAATCAGCGGTGGATCATATCGGCCGCCTCCCACGCTCAGAAGGCCGCAGACTTCATTTTAGGACACTAGCGGGCGACCCAAAGGGGGGGAACTCCCTAGGAGCTAGCTAGCGCGTTTCCCGCCCCTCCCAGGGCCGCGCCGCGCCAAGCGTCCCTCGCTACACTCGGCGATTTTAGATCGCTCCTCCGAACCGGTCGAGAAATAATCCACCGTTTGATGCTTATTGGATATCACACAACTGTGAAGCCATGAAGACGATCATTGCCGGAGGCCGCACCCTAGTTGACCCTTCCCTCGTTGAGGGGGCCATGGCTACCTGTCCATGGACACCCACGGAAATCGTGTCCGGAGGAGCCAGTGGAGTCGATGGGCTAGGGGAGGCGTGGGCCACCTCAAACAATATCCCCATCCAAAGATTCCCAGCCCAATGGAAGAAGCATGGCCGCGCCGCAGGGCCGATTCGCAATCGAGAGATGGCCGAGTACGCCGAAGCCCTTGTTGCGATTTGGGACGGTAAGAGCAAAGGAACGAAGAGCATGATTGGCGAAGCCAGAAAGCGTGATCTTGTCGTCCATATTCATAGGCTTTAGACCCGAAACTTTTATGCATATGGAAAGTAGTAGTCCAAAAGACCCCGCCTCCAAAGGTGAAGACGGGGTCTCGATTTTAGTTTCTGTGGGAGGTGCTACCAGCTCCCGGTCAGTTTGAGAGAAACTTGACCATCGATTCTTCCGGCTCCATAGCTAGCAGAAGCTTGGGTGCTCAGCTTGAAGCGTGCCATGTTCCGTGCTTTGGACTGTGCCTCCCAAAGGGTGTAGGCATCCACGGTGAAGTTGCACGCTGGTGGAGTAACGCACCGGCCATTAGTGCACTTCCAGACGCAGGACGCAGAGAAGTTGAAGGACTTCTTCTTCTCCTTCTCGGAATCTTTGAGAACGGGATTATTGTTGTTAGTTCCAACACCATCTTGAGCGATAAGTGAGGGGATGAAAAGCGCCATAAAAAGCGCCACGACTGCGGCTTGTTTGGTTGCCATATCACCCATACGTGGCAATCCGAGAACCACGTGACTGAGGACGGCTTAATCTAAAAAAAAAGCTCCGAGCATTAGCTCGGAGCCTTTATTCATAGGATGTACCAAAGCTATCAGGCGATCAGTCTGGAGTTGATTTCGCCACCGCTGTGTAGGCACTGCTTCGAGGCGATCAATCTGGAGTTGATTTCGCCACTGCTGTGTAGGCACTGCTTCGAGGCGATCAATCTGGAGTTGATTTCGCCACCGCTGTGTAGGCACTGCTTCGAGGCGATCAATCTGGAGTTGATTTCGCCACTGCTGTGTAGGCACTGCTTCGAGGCGATCAATCTGGAGTTGATTTCGCCACCGCCGTGTAGGCACTGCTTCGGGGCGGTCTGAAGATCGCCGTCACTGTCACCGTCAAACAATCCGATAACAAGCGCTAGAGCGAAGCTAGCTACAGTGGATCCAATTAGGAAGGCCCTTCTCAATTTTTTCATGGCACGGTATTTTGCAGCTCGAACATCATCGGGAATATCTTCCGAACCGATTCCTCGAATTTCGTTCAAAATTTCTTCTCCGCAAATTTGCACTGCTAACTCTTGAGAAATTTTTGCCTTTCTGTAAAGGGGAATCACGAGTCCTAGTTTTTCCAATCTTGTTAGTTTTGCAAACTCCGAAAGCCTGATCGCATGTCGCTGGTTAAGTTGGGAAATATCTTCAGGCATAGACGAGAGTTTGTTCACGCGATACTGCTCAAGAACCTCTCGATCATATGTATCATATTCGTAATTTTTGACGCTCATCCTTTCCTTGGAGCGCTTCTCCTCAGCGACATCGATCACCCATTTTGCGGCGTCCTCCAAATTAGCATCGGTGATTTCACCAAAAAGGGCTCTGATTTGATCGAACCTTTCGTGAGATGACGTGTTGGAGCGAAGCGCTCGTGTCAACAAAACCGC
>Ga0209187_1001710_pt1 | contig 24033 bp, 25 predicted proteins | sample BantaG_FD_187430 | JGI IMG/M metagenome (GOLD analysis project Ga0209187, IMG submission 187430) | Marine algal microbial communities from Bantry Bay, Ireland - BantryBay_4 metaG (SPAdes) (version 2) | ecosystem: Host-associated > Algae > Red algae > Unclassified | place: Bantry Bay, Ireland...
ATGACAAGACAAACTCCGTAAAAAACTATATAACGGGTGAGTATATGGCCGTTCCTGATTCTGCAAGAGCCTACCAAAAAGAAGGTATAGCTACTGTAGTCTTTGGAGAAGAAAATCTAGGTGAGGGATCTTCAAGAGAGCACGCTGCAATGGAGCCAAGATTCTTGGGCGTCAATGCTGTAATTGTGAAGTCATTTGCACGTATTCACGAAACGAATTTGAAGAAGCAAGGTATGCTTGCTTTGACGTTCGCTAATAAGTCAGACTATGATAAAGTAAGACAGGACGATAAGGTTTCTATTCCAGATTTTTATGAGATGGCACCTGGTAAGCCACTTACGGTAAAGTTAGACCATGCTGATGGTACGAGTACTTCATTCAAAGTAAACCATACTTACAATGCTGCTCAAATTGATTGGGTAAGAGCTGGTTCTGCATTGAATAAGATAAGAGAAGAGGCTGGAGTAGCTTAATATTCCCATACCAATTTCATTTTAAATGTAAATGGTATGATTCTGATAAAATACAAAAGTAGCTGCCTATCTTGAGGCAGCTACTTTTTTTATGCGATAAATAGTCATTTAATCTTGAAATCTAAGCTAAATCAGAAAGACCCTTTTACTATACTCGGAGTGGATCCAGGTACCCAGTACACGGGTTATGGGATCATCGAAGTGTATCGTAAAGAACTGCGACTTTTAGATAGTGGAGTGATAAACTTGACTAGCATGGATACCCATCAAGAAAAATTACTTAGTATATTCAAAAATATAAATTTTGAAATACAAACCTACAAGCCTATCGCTATGGCGGTAGAGGCACCCTTCTATGGAAAGAATGTACAATCCATGCTCAAGCTTGGTCGAGCGCAAGGAGCCGCAATAGTGGCGGCAATGAGTTGTAATATTGAGGTGATGGAATATTCACCAAAAAAAATAAAACAATCTATTACAGGAAATGGTAATGCTTCCAAAGAGCAAGTATGTGCCATGCTGTCTAATATATTGAAGGTGTCATTGGAGGGGCAGCCCTTAGATGCCACGGATGCCCTTGGTGCTGCAGTCTGTCATTATTACCAAGCTAGTTCACCCCTAGCAGGATTAAAAGGGGGAAGCTGGTCTTCTTTCATTAAGAATAATCCAGGAAAAATAAAAAAGGTATAGTTATGAATAGGATTGCTTTAAAAGGAATGCAGTTTTATGCTTACCATGGCTTTTATGAAGAGGAGCAGATCATGGGAGCTTACTACAAGCTTGATGTTACTGTCCAAGTCAACTTCAGCAAGGCCAGCGAAAACGATCAATTAGAGGATACCCTGAATTATGAAATCATATATCAGATATGCAATGAGATAATGGCAGTTCCTGCTAGACTTTTAGAGCACATTGTAGTGAAAATAGAAACCCAATTAATCAGCTTGAATAGGAATATTGAAGGTTTGCATATCGTTTTGAATAAGCTTGACCCCCCTTTAGGAGGTATAGTGGATTCATCGCAGGTCAGTATTGAGAGAAATTATCAAAAAACGTGTGCACGCTGTCAGAAAAGCTTTTTGTGTCACAATAATGCCTCTTGTTGGTGTCATGGGTATACTTTGTCAGACAAGGTAGCTGCTTCATTGAACCTAGATTATAAAGGGTGTTTATGCGAAAGTTGTTTGTCGGAATTTGGATCTTAATACCCTATTTTAGAGTATAAGCCTAGACATTATGATTGTCATAACATATTTTAGGCATAATAAATGCGTTTCTTTACTGGATAGAATTAGAATTGACCATATTTTGAAAAGTTTAAATGATACTCAAAATCAATAGAGATGAAAAAATTACTTGCCTTACTCATGTGTGCTTCTTTGATGGCATGCGATGCCGCTACACTTCAAAAAACGCTGGAGACCGTCTTGGCAACCGATTCACCATTATCAAACGCACAGATCGGCAACGGCCTGAAGCAAGCTCTAGAATTAGGAGTTGGAGAAGGTTCTTCAACGCTTTCCAAAGCAAATGGCTTTTTAAATAGCCCGTATAAAATCCTTTTACCTGCAGAGGTAAGACAAGTGACTGATAAGCTTAAGAATGTACCAGGCTTCAACTTAGTGGAAGATAAGATGATTAATCTATTGAATGATGCAGCTTCAGATGCAGCTACAGCTGCTAAGCCTATTTTTATCAGTGCTATCAAGGATATGACTTTTGCTGATGCGACGAATATCCTTTTGGGCGATAAAGACGCTGCTACAACTTACTTGGCTAGAAAGACAACTAACCAATTGACTGCTGCTTTTGCTCCTAAAGTGAAAAATTCTTTGGACAAGGTAAACGCAACCAGCTATTGGAAGAAAGCTGTGACTGCTTATAATAGGATTCCATTTGTTCAAAAAGCTAACCCAGACTTGCAAGGTTATGTAACGCAGCAAGCTTTGAAAGGTATGTTTGGAATGGTAGAAAAGAAAGAAAAGGATATCCGTACGAACGTAAGTGCCAGATCTACAGATTTGCTAAAGCAAGTATTTGCTAAGCAAGACTAAAATTTAGTTGAAAAATAACTTTAAAAAAGACGGTTCGCGAAGCGAGCCGTCTTTTTTACGTTTGGCTTTTACATGGGCAAGCCCTCCTATATTGATTCTGCGGTCTCGCGGAACCAATATTGCTGCGCATCGGATGATCACATCCAAAATTTTCCATTTTATGCAAATGTCAGTTTTCGGAGTAGACTCAACTTTGAGGTTCTACATCCTCAAAAGAAACACCTTTACCAACAAGCCTATCCCAAATAAAATTAAAATAGCTCCTGTAATTTTCCTTGTAATCTGTATATGACGTTGTGTCAATTTCTCACTGATCAACTTTGCCAAGTAAGCTTTCAGCAAATCAGAACACATAATAGTAAGGATAATAGTTCCATAAAATAAAGTCGCTTGTCCATGATTAAAAGTATCATTGACAATCATAGTAGAAGTGACACTAAACCAAAAAAATACGGTGAATGGATTTACAGCATTGATGAGAAAGCCCTTGGAAAATAAATGGAAAAGAGAACTATTTCTCTGGCCTTCTTGGACACCAAAAAAACTTGGAGCTTTACTTAGAAAAAAACCAATCCCTATACCTACCAATATCAAAGAGCCAATCAGACCAGTGGTTAAGGTGAATGTGCTATTTTGTAATAGTTCTGAAACATAAGAGATACCAAAGTAGACAAACAGGATATACAGAATATCGCTAAACCAAATTCCAGCCCCGACGATTGCACCGGCTACAAAACCCTCCTCTACACTTGTTTGGATAATGGCAAAAAAGATAGGCCCTACCATTATAGCGAGCAGTAACCCTAACTTAAAACCTTCCCAAACAATGTCCATAAGTTTATGATATGATCGTAGCTATGAGTTTTCTATTTCCACCCCGATTTCTGAATTCACATAGATAAACACCTTGCCAAGTACCTAAGTTTAGCTGATGATCCGATATGGGGATCTGCACGCTGTGCCCTACCAGTGCCGCCTTTATATGTGCAGGCATATCATCTGGACCTTCCATTGTATGCGTCAGCTCTGGATCATGCTCAGGACTGAGCTTATTGAATACAGTTTCAAAATCTATTCTTACCGAAGGATCTGCATTCTCGTTTATGCTTAGACCTGCAGAGGTATGCTTTATAAATATGTGCAGCAGTCCTTGTTGAGGTAATGCCCCCAAGGCTTTAACTATGTCATCAGTGATAATGTGAAAACCTCTGCTGTAAGCGGGAAGTGTGATATTGAATTGTGTAGTCATTATATTGTTTAGACTACAAGATAGTACGCATTTCATTAGCCTGAGATACTCAGCCCAAACTAAAGTGCAAACTAATATAGTTGTGAAGAGAAAATGTATGAATTAGTAGGTTATCCTAGGACAAGATATACTTCCAAAATAGTAAACTATACTTACACCAGCCATGGCGTAGAAATCATTATTTTTACTATTGCCTCTCTGTCGACCAGTTTCACCGATGGGTGTATCCAGCAATTCCCCAGAACGATCTGCTAGTAATACAGCTATATCTCCTCGCAAGTCTTCTACATCGTCATATTCTGGATAAGTAGTACTTACGTCATCCAGGTAGTCCGTAAATAAACTTCGCGAACTGACCTCAACCTCTATGCTCCAAATATAATTTAGCGAAAACTTAATTCCTCCACCGTAGACAATACCTCCATCTATGGTTGTATATTCCTCAGCGATAAATTGACCCTCTGTACCGAGTGGTCTGAGGTCATAAATTTCACCGTCTAATTCTGTTTGTGGATTGTAGTAAAAAACATTGAAGCCCGCAAATAGATACGGTGAGAAAAAGTTCTTTTTACTTCCATGATCATATGGCAAAAAGTTGAATTCAAATTGAGTAGCAACATCTACGATTTGAGATTCAAAATTTAGATTTCTTTGGAGTTCAAAGGTGTTTTCAGAGTTAATGTCATCACCTGAGATTTTACCCAAATTCGCACCGAGCTTTAGTGCAAGTCTATTGTTGAAGTTGTATCTGGCAAAGGCTCCTCCTGCTGGCCCGAGTGCATTAATCTCGTTATCTGTGTTGAGATCGCCAAAATATTGGCTGCCCCCTAACCATGCGCCCGCCTCCCATCCTTGTTGTGCAAGGAGGTTACCGCTTAAGATTAACCCTAAAACAAGTAGTAAATATGTATTCTTCACGGGGATATTTATTGTATTATGTAAAATTTAAGCTTTGGGACTGCAAAGGTACGCTAAAACGGAATAATTGCATAAATAATGCCTAGATCGCTTCCTTTTTAATTAAGTGCTCTTCACTGTTAATTATATATGTAATAGAACTTATATTTCGTCAGTATAGTACACTTTCACGGCCATATCAGGTCAAAAATTTATGTTGTAAGATCTGGTATGGTAAATAATTATTTGTTTTTCAGGAAGTTCCTTGATGTATGTATGATAAATAGTAGGATATTTGCACGGCATTAGATTGTGAACAAATTAAATAGAACAATATGAGAAAGCACTTCAATCTTTTAATGGTATGCCTGATTGGTGTAGTGGTACTGTCTTCCTGCCGCACAAGAACTACGAAATCAGCCATGAAGAACGCAGAAGTATTAAAATCCAACTTGGATTCTTTTGATAAAAACCGAATGAAGCTCAGTGCAAATTTAGTGGAAAGCTTAGAAGAAGCGGGGGAGGCACTACAATCTGAAAATCCAGATATTCCTGAGGTGTCCAAAGATTTCGAAAAAGAGTGGAGGTCCATTATGAATCGCTACGATAAACTGAAGAAGAATTTTGGCGATATCGGCGATAGCTCTCAAGCCTATTTCGACGAGCTCAATTCTTTGAGTTCTTCTATCAACAATACCGAACTCCGACAAAGTGAATTAGCAGCCAACAAAGAGTTGCAGGTAAAATGGGATAAGACGTATCAGGAGGCGGACATAGCCATCAACAAAGTGACAAAAGTCCTAGAAGATGGGAATGACTTTCACATGGTTCTAGTGGCGAGTAGTATCCGTCAAAAGTTGGAGCAAAATGTCCAAGATCTAAAAAACATGTCAGAACAAGCCAAAGTTCTTTTAGCTGATCTAAAGGTGTTTTCAGATAAAGGCAGAGAGATTGTAGAGCAGAGTTAGATTAGCAACTGGGACAAATTTATAAATTGGAATTCAAGTTTGCCAAATTGAGTCCTATGTTTGGGGCCATGCCGAGTCTTCCTATCGGTCGACCGTCACCGAGCTGTCCGTTACTACACCTAGCCCATCGCTACCATCCAATCCCGAATAGGTATAACACTTCCATCCCTTGTCCTGCTCTCCCGTGGTACCACGGGATCGACGGGCTACGCTGTACCCTACGCCCTTTAAGGAGGTATTAGCCGTTAGGTACTAGGTGCTAGCAAAAAATAACACCTTCGGTGAAAGGAAAAGCACTATAGTAGTATAGACGTGATTCATAACGTTTCCAAGCGTGCGAGATCTCAATAATTTGGACTTATTATATATCTTGGTATATAATACAAAGTTATGAGGGGATGAGCTAACTTTGAAAGACATCAAAAATGAATAAAGAAAAGATCATAGATGCTATCTGCAAAAAGGTATACCCTCTAAGCCAAGAATGTAAGTCAGAGTTACATAACTTGACAACTGTCCTATCAGTTAATAAGAAAGAGATAATTATAAAGGAAGGTGATACCAATACAAAAATGTATTTTATTTTCAACGGTATGCTTAGAGCCTTTTACTTGAAGGATGGAAATGATATTACAGATTGGTTTACTTACGAAAACGATTTTGTTTGTTCCATCCAAAACTTTTTCGAAGACACACCTAGTCAGCATTATATCGAGGCCATAGAAGAGAGCCAGCTATTGGCGATTACAAAAGCTAATGTCTTTTACTTATCTCAAAAATATCGTGAATTCGAACAGCTAGGTAATTTTTCTACTACCCAAACGATGGTCCGTTTGCAAAAAAGAATTGTTTCTATGCAATTTGAAACAGCCCAACAGAAATATCTAAATTTATTGAAAGAAAGACCAGGAATAGATCTCCGAGTACCATTGATACATATCGCCTCTTACCTAGGGATTAAAAACGAGACATTAAGCAGAATCCGAAAACAAAAAGTAAAAAATTGATCTATGTCAAAGTAATTGATGATAAGCATGAATAACTTGCCTACATGAAACAACTACATAGATTTACGGGAATTTTTGTTTCTGTTTTTGTGATTGCGCATTTGTTCAATCATAGCGTAGCATATTTTGGTATTGAGATGCACCAGACTGTGCTCAATGAACTAAGAAAGGTGTACAGGATTCCAATTATTGAATTTCTTCTTATTGGTTCTTTCTTGTTTCAAAGTATCTCAGGCATATTGCTCTTTAGAAAGCTCTTGAAAAGGTCAAATAAAACAAGTTTTGAAAAAGTGAAAATGTACTCTGGCCTGATCCTGGGCCTATTCCTTATTCAACATATTGGCGCAACAATCGGTGCTCGGCTTTATTTTGACTTTGATACCAATTTTTACTTCGCTGCGAATGTAGTGCTTCAGAAACCTTTGTTGTACTATTTCATCCCTTATTACTTTGTTGGCATCATGGCTTTTGCATTTCATGTTGCTAGTATTCATAGAGAAAAAATCATCCCGATGATAGGTGTGAAAAAAGCCAAGATTCACTTTTCAATAATTGTACTTTTCTTTTTGATAGTTGCTACATTTATTTTGTATGTTTTCACAGGAGGAGTTTACCATATTGTTATTCCAGAACAATACAATATATATTGATAAGTGAATCTTTTTGATAGAAGATGTCACAATAAATTACACAATTTACCTTAGCTTAATTCGTTTGTCAATCATAATCAAATGATGAAGAAAGCGATTAAAATATTTGGAACTACCTTGCTTGTAGTGGTCTTGTTTCGAGGCCTCATTTTCAGATCTTTGATTGAGTATCAGGAGATAGGTACTCGTTCACTAATTGAATTAATGGATGAAAGACTGATCGAGAAGATCAAAGCCAAATCCAATAAAAGCCTTTTAGGAATCTCCAAAATAGTTAAAATTGCTGATTCGGTAACTAGACAAGAATTAAGCTTTACTTTCAAGAAAGCATCATGTAATCCAAACGAGTTGATCGAAACTAAAAAGGCAAATTGCATTGGATATTCAGCCATGTTTAATTCGATCGCGAGCTATCTTATTATTAAAAATAATCTCCAAACAGAATTTTCAGCCGAACATTTGGTTGGGAAAATCGATTTTTTTGGTCTTGACATGCACCAATATTTTGATGACCCTTTTTACAAAGACCATGATTTTAATATTATAAAGAATCTGAAAACTGGAGTTGAGCTTATTATTGATCCCACAGTGAGTGACTATCTTTGGATTGATAGGGTTACTCTAAATAAGTAAAAAACATATATTAAATGAGCTTAGTTGGTGGCCACTAAATCTTCATACATCTTCTTTGTCTTCTGAATCGTCTTTTTATAATTCAGTTCGGTAGCAATCCATTCTTTTGCGCCGACTCCAAGTTTTTTGCAAAGCGCCTTGTCCTCATATATTTGGAGTATTGCCTTACCTAGGCTGACATAATCTTTAGAGGGAACGACAAGGCCGCTCTTGCCATGTTCGAGCAACTCTACATTGCCTGGAATATCAGTGATGATAGCTGGCACACCAAGAGACATCGCTTCGATAACTGATTTGGTAATAGACTCTCCTCTGATAGACGATAGTGCAAATACATTACAGCTAGAAACTATATTGAGTACATTTTTTCTAAAGCCGAGGAAGTGAACCTTGTCGGCATGTTTGCCACTGGAGACAATCTTTAAATTTTCTACTGTTTCCATATCATTTCCTGCTAACAAGAGATGGACCGGCAAACCTTCGGGAAGAGTGTTGAATGCTTTGAGCAGATAGGGGATGCCCTTCATTCTGCGATTGTTAGCGACATTAATCACTAAAAAGCTGTTCGAATCTAATCCTAATTCTTTTCTAATATCGTATGGATCATAACCTTGGTACCATTCGATATCATGCCCCTTATTAATGGTGATAGTTTTACGCTTATCAAAAAATAATTGTTTCTGAATATATTTTTCTACGCCTATAGAGTTGCAAAATATCTTATTGACCCTTGGGTGTAAATACTTGATGTAGGCTGAAGGATCATACCAGTTGATATTACCTGCAAAGCCTCGGTATAAAACCACTTTGACATCAAGTCCTTTTGCGGCCCTGATCCCGTTGACCGTGGATATACTATTGAAGACATGTAGAATGTCGATCCTATTTTCTACAATAAAATCACGAATGGTTTTTACTTCAATTTTGTCAAATTTTTTCTCTGGATGAAAGTCAATTACCTGAATACCCGCTGCTTCAAAATCTCTAGCGAGTTGACAATCTTTGTAAGTCATTACAAAAATTTCAAAATCCAGTTTTGCTAAACCTAGGAAAATACTTGCCTCTGGTCTGGCCGTATGAAAGTCATTGTAGTTGCTTATAACTAGTACTCTGATGGGCATAAATAATTGGAGAAAATTTTAGTAAACCTATTTTAAGAAATAAATCAAATATACTAGGAATGCTAAGATAAGCTACTATTCTAAAGGTCTTTTAGTAACAAGTTCACTTCATACATCGACTCACTCACTCACTCACTTATCTTTTTCTTGTCAATATTATACCTTAGTCCAATCGCATATCTAGCAACTGTTAAATTTTCGAGAGAACTACTAAATGTGTTAGGAGAGTTATAAAAGGTGTTCCCGAAATCTCTTAATGCTCCAATTTCAAACGCTATGCTTTTGCTGATTTTATATTCAGCAGAGACACTATATCCGAATATCAGGTTAGTTGAATTACCTCCAGATTTATCCGATTCTTCATGTTTAATGTACTCACATTCGTATTCGTTACCGACTAATTCTCTTTCTAAACTAATATATTCTCTGTATTTGTTCGAAATTATTGGAGTTTGCATATATACACCTAGGTTAAGACGAAGTTTACTATCGATTAGAGCTAAAGAGGCTTCAAGAGGAATTCGCAGGTTTATAAATGTATACTGCGGATCATTATTTATCTCAAATTCAGAAATATCATTTTTATAACTGCCGCAATAGTTGCTTGGGCTGAGCGGTGAAGTGCTCATTAGTTCATAACCTAATTCTGGTTTGTATTCCTTTGTATCTCTCCGCGTTGCAGTATAGTAGGATCTAAGAGCAGTAGAGTCACTGATTGATAATAATGTTGAATACTCTGTATTGCTACTAATGGAGTTTTCTTGTATAGGCAAATAAAGGACTTTTGCACTAACATCAAAACTAGGACTCTGAGCTGATAAGGAATGAATAGTAAAGATGACTAGAAATAAGGTTAGTGTCTTGCTATGCGTGTTGTGATTTTTTTAATTGGATAATTTTTTTTAAGATAAGATTTTCAGGGGAAATTAGAGAATTACAAAAAAGAAAAATTACTTGGGATTAATTTTATCGTATCTTAAATCATACCAGTCTATTTTGATCGCATCAGCATGCCGCTATACAATTCTGTTGCCAACATTACTTTGAGTAGACCAGATTCACTTAGGGTAGAAATGTCGTATCCAGGTTTCCAGGTGAAATCCTGAATTACTATGAGGACAGAATTTATTTCCTGTCCCTCGACATATTTCCTCAGGATGTCATCCTTAGGTATCACTTTTAATAAGCAGGATAAATAAGGCTTATTAATGTCTACTCGCAGGTGGGCTCTGACCCTTGGCTTTTTTAAAGTTTCTCCTTTGATTTTTGAGAAAACAGAATGATAAGTGGTGTCATTGTAGGTTGAGTAAACGTATTGATTGAAATTATTTTTCATCAATCGTTTACCAAGTGAAATATCTTCTTGCGAGTAAATTATTTTATCATTTAAGTTTAATGCTACAATGGTTTGGGTAAAGGAATCAATACTTCCATTGTAATCTCTTTGCAGGAGTCGGTGAAATGCATTTATTACTTCCTGAAAGTCATTCTGTGCTTCGCTTGGAAGACAAGATATAAATTGTGTCTCTATGCTTTGCTCTTTAGGAGTCCCGCAGGAGAGCAGCATTGTTATCAGAAGTGAAAGAAAGAATATTGATTTGAATTTCATGTCTGTCTAATCAAATTGGATCATCAAAAATACCGAATACAAATTACATTCCAATATTCTTTTTTGGACAAGGGATAGGAGTCAGGCCAAATGTAGCGCAGCGAAATGTAGGACGTCCGCGCGCTAGGTTTGGAGCCTAAGCATGGACCGAAGCAACGCGGAGTGACGCATAGCCTGGTGCCGAACGGGCAGATTGGTGCTTTTAGGGTCGGCATGGCCCCAAACCTTTAAAGAAAATTTACTCTATACTATCTAATCTCAAATCTAGGCCCTATCTAATTCCAATCAAAAAAATGCAGGGTATCTTGTGCAAATCTGGCAGCTGGGTATTTGTCCATCTTTTGATCGTATGGGTCTGGATATATTCCGTGGGTGCTGTGATGTTGGCGGCAATGCATAATAGTGTATCGGGATGCAGTGTGGACAACAAGAGCTCGATCATAGCTTTGTTCCGATAGGGCGTCTCAATAAAAATCTGCGCCGATTGTTGTTGCTTAGCAGTCTTTTCGAGGGAGAGGATGTCCTTGCGCAATTGATCCTTTTTAGGGGATAGGTAGCCTTGAAATTGAAAATTCTGACCGTTCATACCTGAAGCCATTAGCGCCAAAAGTATACTAGAAGGGCCTGTCAATGGCACCACTTTGATGCCTTGGTGATGTGCTTGGCGAACGAACATGCTACCCGGATCCGCTACCCCAGGGCAGCCCGCCTCGGACATCAAGCCCACCTCGTCATGATCTGCAAATATATCTTTGATAATAGGGAGATTATTGATCGGATCGTGCTTGTCCATCTCCATAAACGTGAGATCGTGGATGGCTTTAGGCGGCTTGGTCTTGGATACGAAACGCCTGCAGGTCTTGGCTTTCTCGACTATGAAGGCGTCCAATTGATGAATCGTATCGATCGTATGCTGGGGTAGGCTATACATACCATCCTCATGCAGGGGTATAGGAATTAAATACAGTGTCTTTTTCAAGTAGCCAAGTGGATTTTGTTACTTTTGCAAAGTAAAAGAAAATATAGAGAATAGATATGCAGGATTCGTATAATATAGTTTTACCCCAGTTTGAAGGTCCATTTGACCTTTTATTGTTCTTTATAGAGCGGGATGAGCTGGATATCCATGATATTCCGATTACTGATATAACTAGAGATTTTCTTACCTATATCCGCAAAGCAGAGGAGATGAATATCGACTTGGCTAGTGAATTTATTCTCGTCGCGGCCACGTTGATGCGCATCAAGGCCAAACTCCTTCTACCTAGAAAAGAAATCGATGAGGAGGGGAATGAGTTGGATCCACGTGATGAGTTGGTGCAACGACTCCTAGAATACAAACGCTATAAGAGTGTGCTGGATCAATTTAGAGGGCTTGAGACGACTAGAAGCGAACGTGAAAAGCGTGGAAATTTAACTGCGGAACTCAAGAAGATTGCTGATGTGGCACTGGTGGACATGGAGTTGGAGTCTGTGACACTATTCAAGTTGATGAAGACCTTCGAGCGTGTCATGCAGCGCATGGAGGAAAATAATAGTAAGCAGATACATAAAGTTTATACTTATGCATATACGATTCGCGACCAGCAGATCTATATCATCAATGCCCTACGCACCGGTGAGCGAAAAGAGTTTACGGAGATCTTTGGTGTCTGCCAAGATCGGATGCATGCTATCATTACTTTCCTGGGCCTACTTGAACTGTGCAATATGCAGAAGGTGGAACTGATCGAAAGGCCTGGTATAAATAATTTTTGGCTAGAGCGTAAGGAATCTGGTGATGATGAGGATGTGATGGATTCTGATGATGGTGGGGAGAGTGACTCTTATACTTATCAAGCGGATGACTGATTGATGCGGAGTTTAATACATCCAGTGGATGTATTAAAGAAAGCTTGTCTGGCTAACCTTGGCCAAACAGGGAAGCCGATATTCTCAGAAGATAAACGGGACAAGCCATGCCGAGGTAAGAATAAACTTTCAAGAAGTCCATTCTTTTTTTAACAATTTCATTTATTTTTTTGGGCACTTAAACCTTTGATCCGTTTGTATTCGGCACAATGTATTGCCATTCAGCATATAGCTAGCTAGTTTTCACTCATCCGTTCATCCGTCGCTAGCTATTGCTTCATAGGTCATACATTGCACCTCATATCACTTCTCCTGGGAGCGCATAAAATTACCTTTAATTAAATTGAAGGGATTGATACATCCATCTCATTTAGTACAGTAAAGTTGTATCTATCTATCTATCTATCTATCTATCTATCTATCTATCTATCTATCTATCTATCTATCTATCTATCTATCTATCTATCTATCTATCTATCTATGACTTCATCTTTAATAAAGAACACATAAGATATTGAAAATGTACCCTTCTTAAAAAATACTTTTGGATATCGATTTATAAAAACTGAAAGTGTAGATTTTAAAGATGAGCCGTTTACTCCATTTGAATTAGAAATTCTAGATAAAGTTAGTGCGAATTTTTCTAAGATGAATGCTAGCCAAATTATTGACTTTAGCCGCAATGAAAAAGCATGGATTGAAAATGAGAGGGAAAAGAAATTTATAAGTTATAAATATGCTTTTGATATAAAGCAGATGTGATACTTGTTAAGTGTCTTAAGTGAGGCGTAAGAAAATATACTATCAGAAAATATTCTTAATACCTGATAATTCATTTTCACTATCTTTACTGTTGTATGAATATAGTTGGATATATTTTACTTTCAATAGCTCTTGTTTTATTTGCTGTCTTAATAAATTATAGATTTTGGGAAGACGGTAGATTTGCAATATTGAAGACGACTTCGCTATTGGTAATTTTTTTTTGTTTGTTAACATTTGGTTTAGTTTGTACAGAAATAATTGACTTAAATACATTAGGATTTATTTGGACTGTTGCAGGCACTAGCGTTACTATTGTTGCATTAGCTTGGACTCTTTCAACTCAGCTGACAATTGAGGATAAGCTGGGTGACTTATCAGCTGAGTATTTGCGTTTAAATAATAAACAATGTTTAAGAACTGCCATAGAAATTAAGAAATTATTAGAAGCTAATAATCAAGGAAGCCTTAGTTTAGCTATCATTTCAATTGATAGTATACTTAATTTAGTAGACAGTTCAGGAGATAAGTCTAATGATTCATCAATAAAAAAAGAACTAAAAAGACTTGAGTTTCGTTTATCACAAGTAAGGGATAGTATCGAAAAATCACAAAAATTAGGTCAAAATACGGTTAATTCTGGCATTATTAATGATTTTGATGCAATTGTCGGAGATTTTTTAGATATTAATACTAGATTATGAAAAAGAAATTAATAAAAATATTGAAGGAAACTTTAGCCAATACGACTTGGTCTAAGTTCCTTAATAATGAATGCGTTTTTGTTGAGGATACCAGTTATGGTGTTTCTTTATGTGATATGGTCGATTCAATAAAGCTTACAGTTGTAGGCATTAATAATGATTTTGATAGGTATGAATATTTTACCGAATCGCAGGACGGAGATGACTATAGGTATTTGATGGATATTTACCTGTCTGCCTGTAGTTCAGTAGAGGAGGTTCAGATGTTTCCTTAGCAATTTAGCTTAGGGTTCTAATTCACTTTCTCTAATAATATTGTTTGTTCATCTTGTTATGAGTAAACAATCAACTCATCACTTTCACTCCACAAATATTTTCTTCAACATCGGCATCACAACCCGAACCCTTTCCTGATTTAGATTCCGTTTTACTGAGATTTTTTCTTTGCGCCCATGTCTAGCGTAGTAGGCTAGCTTGCGCTTTTCGGCAGGAGAGAATTCAGCAAATGTTCTGCGCAATACGGGTACCATCTCATTAAATTGGTCTTCAGGTACTGCATCTAACCAATCATCAACAATTTTCCAAAAGGGGAAGTGGTGGATCAGGATCATAGCGGAGCCAAATAGAAATCCCTCTATCCACATCGCCTGCTCCATTGTGCTAGCACCTCTAGATAAATGGTAGTGCATTCGTTCGGAAATTTTCTCATCATTGTAGATCTTACGTTCAAAGAGAATGCGATGCACTTGCGCATTGATCATCGGTTGACTGCCAGGATGCTCCGCGATGCGAATCATCACTTGGTACCAATCTTGGATAAAGTCAGCGTCTTTTAGTACAAAGATGCTGTGGTTAAAGCGCTGTATTTTTTCAAAGAGATCTTGCGCTTGCTCTTCGTTGATGCCAATGGATGCTGCAGGTAAGCCGATCATGATTCTTGGCAAAACCTTATCTAAGATTTCCTCTATTTGAGTGACGTCAAGCTCGCGGGAACTACCGTAACGCATGGCATCTATGAGATTAGGGACTAGACTCATTAGCTGATCAGTGTCAGATTGGATCACTGCCAATTGGCTGATTTGCTGGAGGAGCGATGAAAGTGCTAGTGGTATATCTGCCTTGAGTACTTTTTCTAATAGCTTGGCGAGCGGCTCTAGGTGGTCTTGTTCACGGACATTGTTGACGATAAAGTTGCGTGTAGCCTCTTCGATATCATTGCCCCACATGCTAGCTTCGATGACGCGAATAGAGTATTCTGGTTTCCATTTTAGTTTCCAGCTTTCGCTGAATGATCCTGTCGCGAATTTTGATCCTTTTAGAGCTTTTCCAAATGGAATATTTAAAATTGATAATCGATGCAAAAGTTTGCTACCCAGTAATCCATTGGGTTTTCGGAGATCTAGTTTTTTAGTGGTGGCTTCACTATTGTTGTAGAATTTGGTTAGCCGTGCTTTCTTGATTTGCTGCATCAAGTCCTTTTCCAAGGGAACGGTCGGCACATTTTTGGGAAGGCGACCTACCTTAGTACCGATGATCAGTTTCTTTTCGATCAGATTATACTTTACATCTTGACCATTGCATAGCGTGCTGAGTGCTGCCTCTTTGAGTTCACTAAGGCCAGGTAGCGAGATGTCCCGCATAGCAGCGAGATGCTTCGCTAGGTTAACAGCCTCTACAACATTGGCGGTAGATGCATCGAGACCATTCTTACGTAGCAGTCGAGCAGCCTTGGATAACCATCGAGTAGCACTATCGGTTTTAGCATTGAAGATTAGCTCGTACCAAGCAGGAGAGTTGACGCCCGCAGCATAGCCCCCAGCTCGAGCAAGCCTTTCGTAAGTCCACGGGATCCAAGTAGCTTCTGTTTTTATTTTGGGTAAGCCTTTGAGAATGGCTCTATCATTCTTATGTGGAAATCCAGATAAATCATTGAGCGCAGGTACATGCCATGCGCCGCAGATAACTGCGATTCGATCATATTTATTTTTAATAGCATTGCGTATTTGGTTTCGCATATGTGCTTCTCGGATCAGGGTCTCTTTTTCTTGATCTATGATTTCTCTGCGCAAAGCAGTGATCATCTCCTCTATTAAGGCAAAAATTTCCATGCCGCTTTCCGCGTACTCAAATGTGAAATCCCACCAAGGTTCGCTGTCCTCAAATCCAGCAATCTTAGCTAGATTTGCCAAAGGATCGGTGATGTCTAGATCGGAAGAATATTTATTCTCTTCGGGAAGGAGTAGATTGACCGATTGAGGTAGGTCAATAAAACCAATTTCTAATTTATGCTTATGCCCGTATTGGAGGGCTTGCCACTCTGGAGAGAATTTAGCAAAAGGATAAAAAGCTGCTTGATCAAAGTTTTTAGGATTGTAAATTAAGATCGCTAGTGGCAGTTTCACTTTTTTATGCGCACTTAGAGGGATGACCTTCTCGGCATCCATTGGAGCTTCGATCAGAATACAGTCAGGCTGGTACTCTGCTAAGGCACGCAATACATTTTTTGCTGAACCTGGCCCGTGGTGTCTTATGCCGAAGACCTTGTGCACTATTTAGCTTTACAGGCTTCGTACAGATCTTTCCATTCCTTACGGTCTTTGATCACAGTCTCTAGATATTCTTTCCAAGCGATGTCGTCTACTTTTGGGTCTTTAACGATGGCTCCAGTAAGGCTGGCAGAAATATCTCTTGCACTTAATGTTCCATTTCCAAAGTGCTTGGCTAAGATGACTCCATTATTGACTACGGAGATTGCTTCTGCGGTACTCAGCGTACTTCCTGGAGATTTGAGTTTCATCTTGCCATCGATGGTGCCCCCTTGTCGGAGTTCTCTAAAGATGGTGATGAGTCTTTTTATTTCTTCAGTAGGTATTTTACTTTTCGGCATCTTGAGTTTGGCCGTGAATTTTTCTACTCTGGTTTGGACGATCTTTACTTCCTCCTCAAATGACTTTGGTAAAGGCATCACCACGGTATTGAATCTTCGGCGCAGGGCAGAGGACAATTCATTGACCCCTTTATCTCGATCATTGGCCGTAGCGATTACATTAAATCCAGAGATGGCTTGCTGTTCACTATTGAGTTCAGGTATCGGAAGTGTCTTTTCTGACAACACGGTGATCAGCGAATCTTGAACATCTGAGGGGAGCCTTGTCAATTCTTCAACACGTACCACCTTACCTTCTTTCATCCCTTTCAATATAGGAGAAGGTGTCATGGACTGCTCAGACGGCCCTTCGGCAAGCAGCTTAGCATAGTTCCAGCCGTAGCGTAAGGCTTCCTCTGAAAGACCAGCTGTACCTTGGATTAATAATTTCGAAGTCCCAGATATAGCAGCGGCGAGATGCTCCGATAACCAGGTTTTCGCGGTACCAGGTATTCCTAATAATAACAATGCGCGATCTGTCAGTAGGGTAGCGACCGCCACTTCTATGAGGCGTCTATTTCCATAGTACTTGGTTTCTATTTCGGTACCATCTTCTAGTTTACCTCCTACGATATAGGTCACGACTGACTTAGGAGAGAGCAACCAGTTTTCTGGTTTATTCTTGCTATCGAGTTTGCTAAGTGCTTTCAGTTCTTGCTGATAGGCATCTTCTGCGTGTGGTCGGAGGATATTGTTCTGGGACTTGGCCATGATGATTAGCTTAAATAAGTGAACATAAAGGTAATCACTGTCACGACAAAACCCACCATAAACACGTCATAAGACATGGCCAGATACTTGTATTTCTGATCCAATACTTTTCCTAAGAAATATAAGTCACGAACCATATTGCCGTAGATCAATTCGCTATCTCTAAACATTGCGTCGACTGCCTCTTCATATTGCTCAAGGTCGAGACTAACGAAGTTTCCGAAGAAGACAATATTTTTTTGCATCTCTTCCATCGGCATGTTTTTGTTATTGATGCGGGTTACTTTTGGACGTGCAGATAGTACTGCACAGATCAAAGAGGTTAGGCCAGTGGTCACAAATATGACCGCGGGCATGATGATCATGGGATTAGTCTCTGTAATATTTCTATAAGACAACACAGAGATGATCACCGAAATCACAATAGCATTTACTGAGATCATGATATTGGCTTTCTGGTCTGCGATAGCACTCAGATTAATATGATTTCTAAAGTTGGCTCTAAAAAAGGTTTGCGTGGCATCGGAGGGAAGTCGCTTTTCCAGATTTTGAAAATTTCTCAGCTTCTCATGCTCCCAAGCTTTAGGGCCGTTGCGTTTGTTTCTTTTTATCTTTTGCGCATAATCCAACATCTTTTGGTTTACAGCAAGCTGAAAGGCCAATTGGGAATAAGGAAAATGAAAGGATATTAATTTGAGTTCATTGTATTGTTTTAAATTCCATTCAAGATTGCTGATTTCTTTGCCAGTTCTAGAGATGAATTCCATTTTATACAATGCAAGGAGGTTATCATCTTGCAGGCCATACTTTTGCGCATTTATACCATCTGCTAATAATTTTTCCGCTTCTGTATTTTTAATCTCATCTTTAAAGTAGCTTTGAAGAGCATTTTGAATAGCCATTTTGGTGTCGGCAGAAATCTCTCTTTCGTGACTATACTTTTTCCATAAAGATAAAGCGGCATTCAGTGAATCTGTTTTGCTAGAGACAATCCCTAAAGTGTAAAAGATAGCTGCTAGTTGAGCTTGGTCTATTTGCTCTAGAGGTATGTCATGCTCGGCCTGTGCGATTTGACGAATCTTTTCGCACACTGAATTGCTAAATTGATAATTGTGGAAAACCAAATTAGGATCGTGATGCGAATTGAAGAGGCTAACACTGTGTTGCAACGCTTGTTGGACAATTGGCGTTGGTGCTGGAACAACAGACATGAATTCAGACATTTCTATTTTTGTCCGAAATTAGGAAATTCTAGAGGTTTGTAGAAATTTAGTTGAAGAGTTTATTTTAAACTACCAGCATGTGAGCTCAGAAAATAATCCTTTATCTTTTCAATTTCACTTTTTGAAGGAGCTCCACTAGGTATCGGCTGATACTGAGCAATGAACTTCTCGTACAGGATAAACTCTTTGACCGTGTCCTCATCTAAAGCGGTAGCCAAATCCCTGAGACCATCAAATTCAGGATTATTTGTTTCATGCCGCATATAGGCAACCAAAGTATTGAGCAGGCATTCTTTTTCTTCTACTAACCAGGATGGCTGATCTGATATGGTCGCCATTTTAGCCTTGTGATTAGAATCCTCTTGCCAAATGGACTTACAAATGCCATAGGTCTTCCAGGGTTCTGAATTGAAGCTGATATAGGTTTTGTTTTCACGGGTAGTAATACAATAGGAAAATTGTAGTGTCCAATTCTTATATAATTTTTTTTGAACGGCTAAGGATTTAGTTAATAAATCTTCTACCATGTCCTGTTCTATATTGTCCATATTAGCATGATAGGGTAGGAGCACTTTTGCCTGAAAAGCATGCTCAAAAGCGAGTTTGCCTCTCTTTGTCTCCAGATATGATTTAGCTAAAAAATAGGCATCCGAAAAGTTAGCAATTTCAGCTGGCGGCAATTTTAGTTTATAATATAACGCCTCGTCAAAATTGCCAAGTCTGAAATGATTGGAAGCTAGTTCTAATATAGTTTTGTTATCATCAGGTGATTTACCTGCCTTTTTTATGATCTTCTTATTTTTCTTTTTCAGTTTCTTTATGGAGGATTTGTTGAGCTCCTGCGTCAGAATTTCTGGATTAGACATGGACACTGATTGGACATTGTGCTTTTCTGTACCTGCACGACAGTTTTCAAAGCCCTCTTCGGATAAATCCATCGTTTCCTGCAATAGATACTTGTCAGGATTATTATTTACGATTTCTTCTAATTCCTCGGGTGTATGGAGAAATTGTGAAAATATTAAGTTACTAGACGCCAAAAATAACGTCAAAAGGATGTATTTGAGCCTCATTTTCAATAGAGTATCTTATTTTTACTCTAATAATATGATTTTGTTGTACTATCTTAGAGTTTAACACTGAGCGATCTACATTTCATACATGAAATCAAATTTCACTAGCAGTTTGTAGATGTATATGAAAATATAATTATTCGATTTTTAACATTTTACAATTAATATATACTATGCCAAATAACATAATGGATCTTATCAAAGGACAACTCACAAGTTCTGTCATGGAATCTCTAACAAATCAGTTAGGTGGAGGTGTCTCTACTCAGCAAACTTCAAGTGCTGCAAAAGATATTATGGAAGTACTTCTTGGTGGTGTAGCTCGTAATGCTGCTAGTCCAGAAGGCGCAAAATCTTTAAATAACGCATTAGAAAAAGATCACGATGGTGGTATTCTTGATAATTTACAAGAAATCCTAGCTGGTCAACAGCAGCCTCAAAATTCGCGTGCTATAGACGGTGCTGGCATACTCAAGCATATCCTAGGGAATAAGCAATCTGGCGTTGTTGATGCAATTAGCCAGGATACTGGTTTGAATAGCCTTCAAATTGGAAGTCTCATGATGAAATTAGCTCCTGTCTTACTGGGTGTTTTAGGAAAGCAGAAAAAGCAACAAGGATTAGATGCTTCTGCTATCTCTGATTTATTGAGAGGCGAGAGACAACAGCAGCAGCAAAGACAAGCTAGCAGCCCAATTGGTGGTTTGCTAAAGAACTTTATCGATCAAGATGGTGATGGTAACATCATGGATGATTTAGGGGGGATGCTTGGAAAATTTTTGAAATAATAATTTAGAGTTTTACTCTATATTTTTAAGATAAAGCGAATTAACCAGAAAACTGCTGGGTGCCCTTAGGTTAACAATAAAATGTTTTAATTGGGCACCCTTTTTTTTATGATACGACCATTCCATCCAGTACTGCTTACCCAATAATATATTCCCTCTGCCTGTTTAGAAAGATCGATTTCATACAAGCTTTGTGGTGAGGCGGTTTCAAAAATCACCATTCCTAATTGATTATATATCTTGAGACTTTCTGGTTCATCCCCCATTGAAATATGGACTATACCACCAGTAGGATTCGGATAAACAGAAATATCATCTGACATCAACTGCGTTTCGGTAGAGACAGATTGCACATTGATCTCAGCTGTAAATCCTGCGAAATTTTGCCCTGCATCATAGCTTTGATCAAAGGAAGTCTCTCCAGAAAAATCCCCATATATAAGTACACTTCCAGGAAAGCTCGCCAAGCCTAACGGTACGACAATACTCGAACTCTGGATATTGAGATTGGCCTCAAGCTGTCCATCATTTGCGTTGAATATAGCATATGCTCCAGCTAATGATCCCTCTGGCTCTTCGAATAATACATTGTCTACATCGTAAGCTTCATTATGATAACCTGCCCAGTAAACTCGATCTTCTTGTACGATTACATCTGTACCAAACTCTTGACCTTGATTACCTAAAGTGCGCGCCCAAATTTTACTGCCTAGCATATCGCATTTGATCAAGTAAGTATCTGAATTGCCAATACCTCCAGTATTGATTTGTGTACCATCATCAAATTGAATGATCCCTCTATAATCTCCAGTAAGATATATATTGCCATTCTCATCGGTGGTATGCGCCTCATTAAAATCATCATACTGCCCCCCTAGTTTTCTGAGCCACTTACCCTCCCCATCAATAAAAAAAGCAGCTAAAAATAAATCCTCATCAAAAGTATTGGTCTGAATAGTGTCACCTGCTACACTGATCCGATCATTGTAGTGACCAGAAATAATAAACTGGGCACCAGCTTCACTCCACGAAAAATCGACTGCATCACTTTTACCTTCTAATCCATAATTTCGAATCCAAGCTGGGTCGTTATTTATGGGCAGCTTCATTAAGAAAATGTCTTTGTCCGATTTCGAAACAACATCTATATCATCCATAAACAAGGTGTCTCCAAAACTACCTGCCAGATATATTTGATCTTCTAATAATTCCATACCGATGAGATCTTTTTGGCCTGTTCCATTCACAACGTAATGGTCTATTACTTCTCCATCTGGAGAAAGTCCAATCGTAAAGATGGCGCGAGAGCTGCCACTTGAGTTGAGTGTAAGATTATCGAATTGTGCCTCGTTAGTAAAGGAGCCTCCTATGTATACATCTTTTGATTCGTCCAAGACGATATTGGCTACAAAGTCATTTCCCGCAGAGCCACCGAAAAATATCCATTCTATTTCTTCATTTACCCTTTTTATTAGGAAGACGTCTGCCTCACCCATGTGTGAAAGGGTGAAATCTTCAATTACCATAGCCGAAGTATAGGTTCCATATAAATAGCTTGCATTGCCGTCATTCAAAACATCTTGAATAGATACATTAGTCCCAGCATTACCTACCATATACGAACCTGCAAAAAACTGAGCATGCCCCATTGGCATTACACTTATAAAGTACACTGCTACCCAAAACCATTTGTAGTATATGCAGTCCTTTTTGTATTTTTCCATTACTTTTACTATCACCTTTTATATATTAAAGAGGTAACCTAATTTACACAATTATCTTCATATGCTTTCAAGAATAATAACGTATTATTTATTTGTTTTGGTTTGTACCATTATGTCGTGCAATAGCTCAGCTGAACGTACTCAAGAAAATTTGCCTACAGTCATAGGCCTTACATCCGTACAAAAGATGGATAGACAGATAGAAGCCAATCCTAAGAAGCCTTCTTTATATATGCAACGAGGTGATTTATATTTTGAACTAGAGGGCTATGATGAGGCGATTGCAGACTACAAAAAAGTGATTGAGTTGGACAGTTCTTTAGTTGATGCCCATTTCCGATTGGCGGATACTTATCTAACTTATGACAATTCACGTCTTGCATTGAGGACTTTAGAGGCAGCCTCTTTCCAATTTCCCAAAGATTTGTCTTTGCTCCACAAGCTGGCGGAGTATCAGATCATCCTCAAGCAAAACAATGAGGCTTTTACTACACTGCAGCGAGCTACAAAAATAGACCGCTTTGATCCCAAGACTTTTTATTTGATGGGCGTCAATTTTCAAGATATAGAGGACGAGGAGAAAGCCATCCGTTCTTATAAATTAGCAGTAGAAAAAGATCCAGATTTTATAGATGCATTGATGCGTCTCGGTTTTATCTACGAGCAAAAGGAAGATCCGATTGCCTTGAAATATTACAATAATGCTATCGCTGCTGATCCAGAGTTGTTTGATGCATATATGGCCAAAGGGAATTACCTCGGTATGCAAGGAAAATTTCCTGAAGCGATTAAAGTTTTTCAAGAAATCACAGATCGCTCCGGAAAGCGAAATCCTTCTGCTTTTTTCAATATAGGTTTGGCTTACTTTCAGATGGATTCTCTTTCACAAGCCAAGAAGCATTTTAAGATCACTTCTGATTTGGATCAGACCTATGGATTGGCTTATTATTATCAAGGTCGAGTCGCTGAACAAGAAGGTAAGATCGAAGAGGCAAAGAAGAGCTACATGCAAGCAACTAGCTTTGACGAATCTAGAGAGAGGTCTGAGCAAGCATTAGAAGCTTTGAAAAATTTGTAAGGAGATAAGGTTATTTTGGGCGTGCCCCCGATGAAAAAAATCGGGGTCAGGTCTTTCAGGACTCCGCATTCGCTCTGGTCTTTTGCTTTCGCACGGACTAGCGCACAGACTGACACCAGCTTCCTCACTCATCATCCCGCAGGTGCCCTCCTTACACCCCTTCACGCAAGAGTCAATATACGGTGTGCAATTTTTCAATGTGCAATGAACAATCTATGAAATGGAACATTTTCAAGGAGTGATTTTTGATATCTAACTCAAAATAGAGTAGTGAAAAATAATAGCTTATTTATATATTCTTATATGCCTCCTAAAATGTCTTAAATATTTTCCTTTATGAACACTATAACGCTGCATTCATAATCCATAATCTATATTCCTCTCCTAGGTTACACTCTAGCGAAGTTGTACATCCCTGAATAGCGTTGACCGCTTCTTTGTTAAATGTAATAATTCCTTTCATTAGATAATCGGACAAATTTGAGCTTTAAGGTTCTGCTGTGCATAAAATGGAAGCGGGCTCAATGCCCGA
>Ga0209187_1001711_pt1 | contig 24017 bp, 20 predicted proteins | sample BantaG_FD_187430 | JGI IMG/M metagenome (GOLD analysis project Ga0209187, IMG submission 187430) | Marine algal microbial communities from Bantry Bay, Ireland - BantryBay_4 metaG (SPAdes) (version 2) | ecosystem: Host-associated > Algae > Red algae > Unclassified | place: Bantry Bay, Ireland...
TTATTTTGAAATGAATCGAATCAAAAATGACGCGAATACTCACTGTATTTAAGGATTTTTTGGTGAAGAGTCATTTTAAAAGAAATACTCAAAAAAGTAAATAAATTTGTGAAACAGTGTATTAAATCGTTATTTGGTTGAAATTATAAAAAAGGCTTCCCAACAAAGTTGGAAAGCCCATCATCAATCTCAGCAATCTCACAAATTGCTGATATATCTTTGTGTGTGAAGTGTTGTGGTGTTGAAGTGTTCACGTATATAATGAATATTAATGAAATTTTCGCGTAGCGAAAAAAGCACTTCAACACATCAGTACGTCAACACTCCCTCAATCCACATTATCATGCAGAAACGAGTTATTTTCTTTCAACATCATTTCTTCATCGTCTGTAATCGTCCACTTAGAAACAGTTGCTTCAGAAGAGTGTGGCACATCATCCAAATTCACTTTTCGACGTAGGTATGCCGGTTGATTTTCCAAATCAACGAGTGTATTTGGATTGTTGAGCTTCACTGGATTAGGGCTTGCCGGACGCTTGTTTTCGTACCTGTTTTGTGGCTCGTTGTTTCTGGCTTCATTTGAATATTCGCGAATATACGGCTCATCAAAACTACCATTCACAGCGGGTGGTTGAGACGAGCTTGTACGCACATCGTCAAACTCAAATACCACAGGATTTTCGTTAGTAACAGGCTCTTCCTCTTCTGCAACCATTTCGCTAATCGTAGGCTCATACTTATCGTAAATATTTTCGGTTACAGGCACGGTCATCTTTCGTGGTTCCGGATTTTGTTTAACTGTTTTTTTGTCTCTACGCTCAAATCCGGTAGCTATAATTGTAACACAGATTTTATCACCAAGCGACTCGTCGTAACAATTTCCCCAAATCAAATCCGTCTCATTTCCGGCTTCTTCCTGCACATATTCTGTGATTTCAAAAATCTCATCCATTGTCACTTCTTTATTGCCCGAAGTGATGTTGAGCAAGATATGTTGTGCGCCACTAATATCGTTATCTTCAAGCAAAGGACAGTTCAATGCCTCCTCTACCGAGCGACGCGCACGATTTTCACCTTCCACCACAGAAGTTCCCATAATCGCCAATCCGCTACCACGCATAACGGTGTTCACATCTTCAAAATCTACATTGATATAACCCGGTACGGTGATGATTTCCGCGATGCCTTTTGCCGCTACGGTCAGGATGTCGTCGGCTTTTGAAAAGGCTTCTGAAAGTGCGAGATTGCCGTGTATTTCTCGTAATTTATCATTAGAAATCACGATAATCGTATCCACATTTTTCTTCAATTCTTCCAAGCCTTCCATCGCTTGCTTGTTGCGACGACGACCCTCAAATGCAAAGGGCAAAGTCACGATACCGACCGTCATAATATCCATTTCTTGTGCGGCTTTTGCCACCACAGGCGCAGCACCTGTACCCGTACCACCGCCCATGCCGGCAGTGATGAAAAGCATCTTGGTGTCATTCGCCAAAAATTGACGGATTTCTTCGATAGATTCGATACAGGATTCTTTACCGATATTGGGGCGCGACCCTGCACCACGACCTTCCGTAAGGCTTGGTCCGAGTTGTATTTTGGTGTTGACCGGACAGCTTTCCATCGCTTGACTGTCGGTATTACTTATAGCGAAATTTACACCTATGATACCTTGTTTGAACATGTGCGTAACGGCATTACTTCCGCCACCGCCTACTCCAATGACCTTTATTATAGATGATTTCTCTTCAGGAATATTGAATTGCATAATTTAATTTTTTGTTGTGAGCAAATTTTTCTACGATGAACGACCAACGGTAAACGATGGACGGTTTTTATACCGTAGAAAGGTTAAAAATTGATTGATGATATATTAATTGAGTTGTGAGTTAGCGAGTATCGAGTTACGAGTTTTTAAATTGAAATTAAAATAAATTTGTACGTAAAACTCACTACTCGCTACTAAAATTCAGCGTCCGGGTCTTCCTCAAACCACTGTTTGGTTTTTCGGAAAATACTTTCAAACCACTTCTCTGAATGTGCGCCTTCTTCTGCGCCTACGGGTTCGAGGAGTTCGGCTCTTTCTTCATCTTCGAATGTAAGTGGAACATTATCGCTACTTTCACAACCATTTAATAATAAGCCGATTGCAGTGGAGTAAATTGGACTACTAACTTCTTTCGTATAACCGTGTGCCAACTGTTCAATCGGAATACCAATGCGTGTAGAAAGTCCCGTATGTAGCTCCACCAACTTATCAATATAGCGCAAAAGTGAACCACCTCCGGTTAGCACTACGCCACCGATAAGCCTATTTTCGTAACCGCTACGACGAATCTCCCAGAAGATGTGGTCAAAGATTTCTTCGACACGCGACTGTATGATGAGTGCAAGGTTTTTCTCGGAAATTTCCTTTGGGTCACGTCCTTTCAAACCCGGTATGGTAATCATGCGATTTTCATACACTTCATCGGCAAGGGCAGCCCCGAATTTGACTTTGAGCAACTCGGCTTGATGCTGCATCACTTTACAACCTTCTTTAATGTCTTTTGTGATAACATTTCCGCCGAAAGGCACGACACTCGTATGGCGAATAATACCGTCATGAAAAATCGCAAGGTCTGTCGTACCACCGCCAATATCCACGAGCGCAACGCCCGCTTCTTTTTCCTCTTGGCTCAATACCGCAGCCGCCGAAGCAATAGGTTCGAGTGTGAGGCTCGACACTTCCAGTTCGGTTTTTTCGACGCACTTAAAGATGTTTTTCGATGCCGCGATTTGTCCTGTAATGATATGAAAATTCGCTTCCAAACGAATGCCCGACATACCAATCGGGTCGATGATACCTTGCTCATTATCAACGATATACTCCTGCGGAATGACGTGAACAATCTTGTCGCCCGGCGGCAAAACGAGCTTGTGCATATCTTGTATCAAACGGTCAATATCGCGCTGACCGATTTCCTCATGTACATTGTCGCGCACAAGGATGCCGCGATGTTGCAAACTCTTGATATGCTGACCCGCAATACCGACATTCACGACCTTGATTTTCATGCCTGAACGCCGCTCGGCTTCATGGATGGCACTCATAATGGCGTTGACGGTTTTCTCGATATTTGACACCACGCCACGTAATACGCCGACGGATTCTACCTTTCCAACGCCCAACACTTCGAGTTTTCCGTGTTCGGTTTTACGTCCCGCAATGGCACAAACTTTAGTCGTGCCAATGTCCAGGGCTACAACCACATTAGCATTTTCTGTATTCATATTTTTTGTTTTTTACGGTGGATTTTGAACCACTAAGGTCACTAAGGACACGAAATCGAACTAACGTAAAAGGACACAAGATTTCGTAAGTAATTTTTCTTAGTTTCCTTTTTTATCTATAATATTTTAGTGTTCTTCGTGTCCTTAGTGGTTCATAAATTCTACCGTTTTGTACAGACAATCTGTCCGTTAAATTTAAGATTGATGATTGAATATTTTTTCCAGTCTCCGTAGGGTAATCCCTCCGTATAAAAGACCTTTAAATTTCGTAGTTTTTCTTCGAGCCTGTCCATTTTTCCAATGATAATCCGATAACTGCCTACTTTTGTTATGATGGAAAAATCTTTGTCACCATCCACGTATATTTGCTCGGTTATCGACAACAAAAACTTATCTTCACTAATACGTAACATCAACTCTAACAAATCTTTAAGTATGTGTTTGTCCTTTTCTCGATAATTTTGATGATATGCCGTAATTCTTCCTGTTGCTACGGGAACTCGCGCTGTATAATTGGGTGACATCGGCAAATATTCACCTTCTTCATCCAAATAATAATTGTTCCCTCCATTGTCAATGACTCGCACCAAAGGCTTGCGCTGATGTACCGTAATATTGATGTCGTTTCGGGCATCCACAAACACTTCTGCGTCTTTTATAAAGGGATCTTTTTCTAATATAGATTCTACTTCTCGCGTATCCAAATTTCCAATTTGCACACCATCCAATACATGTCCGAAGCGACGTTCTATCGTGCGTTTGACATCCGATTTGCGAACAAAGTGCATCGACAAACTATCCATTACCATCACCCGCAAACCCATCGAATCGCTACCCCGCTTTCGCTCCACCGCAGACAATAGCAAGCCCAGAAACAGGAAAATTCCGGCTATCCAAATCATGCGTATGAGGATGTTGTTGGTCATAATTTTTTTGAACCACTAAGTGCACTAAGAACACGAAAGTCGAAATAACGCAGAGTAAACTAAGTGATTTTAAGAATTTTTATTTAACACCACGAAGGACACGAAAATCGAAATAACGTGAAAGAAAACTAAGGTTTGTAAGAACTTTATTATCAATGAACTACAAACTTTTTAGTGTTCTTTGTGAACTTAGTGGTTCTCTATCATTTTGGTAATGCTGCGAAAAATTCATTAACAAATGGAGTGACACCATTGGTCAATATTTCTACATGAAAATTTATAAGTAAACCCTTTGGTTTTTTCAATAATTTCATGTGTGACATTACTTGTGAATCATAAATCGGGTGCATATTTTCAGTTGCTTTCAACTCTACCACAACACAATCTTCCACCAATAAATCAAATCTGTAATCGGAGTCAATCTGAAATCCCTTGTAATTAATTTCGACCTTTCCCTGCCGCTACTTTATATCCTCTCAATGTTAATTCTCTATACAAACACGCCTCATAAACTGATTCTAATAAGCCCGGTTTCATAATTTTATGAACTTCAATGGCACAGCCAACTATCTCATAAGCCAACTGATTTACCTTTTTTTGAGTGTCATATTTCGTGCGCCAGTTTAGTTCATTATACTTTTGCATCTCATTGATTATCAATAAAATAATAAAATTTCTTAGTTTCCTCTGCGTCCATTCGATTTTCGTGTCCTTTGTGTCCTTAGTGGTTCAATATTCGTTCAGCTATTTTCGGAACTAAGGCATCAATGTCGCCCGCCCCTAATGTTAGTAATACTTTTATTTTTTTTATATTTAAAATATCAAATAACGTCTCTTTTGTCGTTATTTTTTTATTTAAATTTTTCATTTTATTAAAAATCATTTCTGAATTTACGCCTTCAATCGGTAGTTCGCGCGCCGGATAAATGGGCAATAAAATCGGCTCGTCTAATTCATCTAATGCTGCGGCAAATCCATCTGCAAAATCGCGTGTACGGCTGTATAAATGTGGTTGAAAAATGCCCGTAATTTGCTCATTCGGGAACAACATTTTCGCTGCCTGTATTGCTGCTTTCAATTCTTCTGGATGATGCGCGTAATCGTCAATGAACGTAATATTTTTGTTTTTTATAATGGTCTCAAAACGTCTTTTGATGCCTTTGAATGTCGCTAATGCTTCGCGTATTGCCTCGTCGGTCACACCGAGTTTTTTGGCAATTAAAATGGCTGCGGTGGCATTTTCTACATTATGTTTTCCGGCTAATGTAAATCGTAAATCGCGTATTGTATTTTCCTCATTTTCAATATTAAATACAAAATTTCCATTTTCTACATGAATATTTTGTGCTTGTGCTTTTCCGCAATTTATACCATAAGCATTTTCGATAATATTTACCTTTTCGGGGAAATGTTTTATACTCAAACCATGCTTTAAATACGCTGTACCGCCGTCTTTCACTTTCCCGACAAATTCCGTAAATCCCTCCAACATATCATCGTGATTTCCATAGATGTCAAGGTGGTCAGCATCCATCGAAGTCACCAATGCAATGTCAGGACTCAATGCCAAAAATGACCTGTCAAATTCGTCGGCTTCCACTACCACCCAATCACTTTTTCCTTCTACAAAATTGGAGTCAAAATTTCCTGCAATTCCTCCGAGAAATGCCGTACAATCCACGCCACCTGTGCGTAGTATGTGCGTGAGAATTGTCGTAGTTGTGGTCTTCCCGTGTGTACCCGCAATCGCAATGGTTTTCATACTACGGCTAATGATGCCGAGCATTTCAGAGCGTTTGAATACTGGGAAATTATTTTGTCTAAACCATTGTAATTCAACATGTTCACTTGGTATTGCGGGTGTCCACACTACTGCGTCGATTCCCTTTGGAATCTGCGAAATGTCTTCTTGGTAATGTATCGTCATGCCCTCCGTTGAGAGCTTTTCTGTTAGTGTTGTGCGCGTTTTGTCGTAACCGTTTATTTCGACATTTCGCCCCCTGAAGTATCGAGCCAATGCACTCATCCCGATGCCGCCGATGCCTATGAAGTAGAGCTTTTTTATGTTTTTGAGGTCAAGCATTGGTGGCGATTTTGGTTTGTAGGGTGTTGATTAATCGGTGTACGTCGTCAAAATCTTCTTTTAGTTTCGATAGGTTGAGCATTGGGATTAACTCAATATCATTATTCATTTTGTGGTAGAACTTTTGTATTTTTTTTTCAGAATAATGCAACTTTAAAAGTTCATCCAATTTACTACTTGGCTTAACATAAGCCTGCGGCTTTTCTAATATCAATTCTTTAATAGAATCCTCTTTTTTTCCATAAATTCTGCCATAATATTTATCTAATATTTCAGGCTGCGATAAAAGCCACGCTTCAGTCTCCTGAACCATTAAAAATACATTCTCCTTTGGTTCCAATCTCCTTTCAATTCGTTTTGCTTCTTTATCTTCATTAGGTGCATCCGAATCAACTAATATGAGTGAATTAACCTTATCCGTTACATCTTCATAGTAAGACTTTATCTCTTGCCATCCTCCTCCCATTATAATTTTCACCTTTCGTTTTAAATCATTTTCTGCTATTTCTTGTGCCAAAAGTTTTTGAAAACTTAAGCGTAATCTATTTGAGTTTGAATCTATCTCCGTGGTTTTTTTAGGTTGGAAAACCGAATGACCACCTTCTATGATGAGTTGTATTTCTACCATCGTGTTCCTCCTATTAAACCATTTAACCATGCTTGCCCGGCAGTAAAACTATGCTTCCACTCCCCAAAATCTTTCTGCGATAATTCAGTGACTACAGTGTTGTTATTTTTATCATTTTTAAATACTAAAATATCCTCTAACTTAAAGGCATTCAATAAGAAAGGAGAATGTGTGCTGATAATCATTTGTGAAGTTTCTGCTGCGTATTTGATACCTTCGGCTACGGCATTTATCATATCAGGATGCAAGTCATCTTCCGGTTCTTCTATACAGACTATATTACCTCTATTGGGGTTATATAGGATTGACATGAGTGCCAAGAATTTGATTGTTCCATTTGAAATATTTTCTAATTTCATCATCAAATTTAATGGCAGGTGTTTGATTTGGATATAGAGTTCTTTATCTCCATTTAATCCAAAGTATACTCCCTCCAAATTGGTATGCACATTATTGATTGACCTATAGATTTTATCAAATGCTTCTTCCGTTTGCGGCTTGATGCTCATTGTATTGAGTAAGCCCGAAAGATTGTTGAACAGAGGTGAAAGTCGATTATAATTTTCTTTATTCTCTAATTTGTTTGGTTGCTGTGCACCTTGTCTTGAAATATCTATGCTTTCATAGATTTCAATTTGCTTTATAAAATTTTTGAACTTTCCAATATTTCTATTGCTGATAGCCCAACTATTATCAAGCAAATTATCTTTGATAGATTGACCAGTTACTCTAACCCCAGGTCGTGTCTCTATTGCTTCCCCCGATATTTCTAATTTTTCCCCAAAGTAACCATCAGGCATTATTTCTAATTCATAAAGAGAATTTTCATATTCCTTTTTACCATTCAAAAATTTCTGGCTATCAATCTCTAAATTTAATTCAATTGGCTTCTCTCGTTTTAAATCTCCGTAATTCCAAATTCTTTTATTGCCCCAGTTATCTTCACTTGTAAATAAATCCTCAATCGTTCCCTCATTAATCCCAAACCTCAACAGCTCAAACGCCTTAATAAAATTCGACTTTCCGCTACCGTTGATACCGACCAATAGATTCACCTTCGGATTCAAACGCACGGTCTGTTCCTCGAAGCTGAAAAAGTTTTTTAATGTAATGCTCTTTATCATAGTATTAATTTTGAATGAATGAATTTTGAATTTTGAATAATACAAAATTCTAAAAATCGACATTCTATGAGAATCAAACCATACATTTATTTTTTATTCAATTTTATTTTTAAAAATTCGGTAGTGGCATAGATATAATGCTATCGAACCACTAAGCACACCAAAGACACTAAAATCGAATAGACGTAGAGTTCACAAAGCTTTCTAAGTAATTAATAATGAATTTCTTACACTATCTTAGTTTTCTCACTTCGTTTATTCGACTTTTGTGTACTTGGTGTCCTTCGTGGTTTCAGCATTACATCTGTGGCACTACCAAAAATTCAATACTAATTATTTTACAACCCTCAACAAGCCTTCTTTTTTAGCGAGTTTGAGGACTTCTTTGGCGATGGTATTCGCTGCATCGGGCTTGCCGAGTGCTTTGATATTTTCGGATAATTTTTCCATTTTATTCTGGTCATTTAACAAGTCTAATGCGGTGTCAATCATCGTCTCTTTTGCGTCTGCATCTTTGACCAAAATCGCTGCATTTTTCTCTACTAATGCCTTTGCATTTGCTGTTTGGTGGTCTTCGGAAACATTGGGTGAAGGAACGAGAATCGCAGGTTTTCCAACCAAACACAATTCCGAAATCGTCAGCGCACCTGCCCGCGAAATTACTACATCTGCCATTGCGTAAGCTAAATCCATACGGTCAATAAAAGCGGTGATTTTTACATTATCAATACCTTCTACTTGCGGCTCAAATTCTTCGATATATAATTTTCCAGCTTGCCAAAACACTTGAATATCAGTATTTTGCAACTTTGACAAAGCCGCTGCCATACTGTCATTCAAAGTCCGCGCACCAAGACTGCCACCTACTACGACAATCGTTTTTTTATCGTTTTTTAAACCAAAATGTGCTAATCCTTCTTCGCGTTTATCGCTAATGTCAAGGATGTCTTTACGTACCGGATTTCCCGTAAGGGTAACTTTCTCTTTCGGAAAAAAACGCCCCATATCGCTGTATGCGACACATATTTTGGATGCTTTTTTTGACAGCAATTTATTGGTCACTCCTGCATACGAATTTTGCTCTTGAATCAAGGATGGAATTTTCATTCGCGTTGCCATTTCCAAGACCGGACCACTCGCGTATCCGCCCACACCCACGACTGCATTCGGGTCAAAATGACGAACTATTCGACGTGCTTTCCATAAGCTATTCAATAGCTTTATTGGGAACATTAAATTTCGTAATGTGAGCTTCCTTTGAAACCCACTTATCCACAAGCCTTCAATCCGATAACCTGCCTGCGGCACTTTTTCCATTTCAAGTTTGCCTTGCGCCCCTACAAACAGTATTTCGACATCCGGCGCGAGTCGTTTTATAGCATTCGCAATCGCAATTGCCGGATAAACATGTCCACCCGTACCACCTCCACTGATGATGATTCTTATCTCTTTCTCTTCCAAACGCTTGACTTTCATTGTTGTGGAGGCGTATCTTTTTTTCATGGATATTTTAGTTTCAGATAAATTCTAATCTTATGTTATTAATTTCAAAATATTTATAGCTATATTTTTCATTCCGTCTCAATATCATTCTTAGATTTTCTCACTCGCTGTTGAGGAGAGGGGGGCGGACTACTCGCATTTTCATCAATCCAATCTGCAATGACTTCTCCTACAATTTCAATCCTATTTAACACTTCCCAATTCGTAAATCTTAATACAGTAAATCCTACTTCCGAAAGAGCTTTATCTTTTTTAATATCTTGCTTTTCAACACTTTCATTTAAATGTGTAATTCCATCTACCTCAATTACTAATAACAAATCCAAACACACAAAATCTGCGATATAATTCAAAATAGGTCGCTCTCTTTTAAACTGATAATCTCGCATTTGTCGCTTGCTTAACAAGTATTTCCACATACATGCAGCGGCTTTTGTCATCGTTTTTCTGTTGGCGTTTGCGTAGTCTTTAAGTTTTTTGTTATAATGATAATTGTTGTTCTTGCTTGCCTTTTCCATTTGGAATAAAATTAAAGATTTGCGCCTTGCGTGTTCCTCCCCCCAGCCCCCTCCAAAGGGGGAGATTCTTCGCTTCGCGAAGAATTTACTCGCATTAGTCTCCCCCTTTGGAGGGGGCTGGGGGAGGAACAGCGTGAAAAACTAATGTTCAATAATTTCCCAAAATCAGAATAAAATCATTAATTTTTCTTTCTATAAAAATTGTCAAAGATCTCTGCAAAAAATCATTTTACCATCTCAATATACTTGCTGACACTTAATACCATTCCCACTGCAATACTTGTAAACAAAAGCGATGTACCGCCCATACTCAATAGCGGGAGTGTCAAGCCTGTTACCGGAACTAAATGGACAGAAACCGCCATGTTTGCCAGTGCCTGTAAGACCAAACTAAGGCTTAACCCAAGTGCGAGCATTGCGCCAAATGCTTTTGGGCTGAGGGTGACAAGTCGTACACATCTCAATAATAACGTAATGTATAAAGTTATGATTAAGAAGCCTCCGAATAGTCCGTACTCTTCTACAATGATAGCGTAGATGAAGTCGGAATAAGCATGTGGGAGGTAATTTCGTTGTACGCTATTTCCCGGTCCTGTGCCAAACCAACCGCCTTCAGCGATGGCTATTTTGGCTTGCTGTATTTGGTACGCTCCCTCACTATTTGTAACAAAATCGCGGGTGCGTTCCACCCATGTATCCAAGCGTACGATAGGGGTAAATTCTGCAAGGATAATGAGGAATGAAAACATGACGATTCCGAGCAATATGAGTAAGCCGATGTATTGAAAGTTCACCCTTCCGATGAACATGAGTAATAAGCATGTAATGAATAACAAAATTGCTGTTGATAAATCTGCCGGAGCAATGAGTCCGCAGATGACCAATACGGGCAAAAGTATCGGTAAAAATGCACTAAGGTCTTTAATATTATCTTGTTTGGTGGCTATCTCGCGCGCCAAATACATGATGAGCGCGAGCTTCGCAAAGTCCGACGACTGAAACGAAATATTAATAATCGGTACAGTAATCCAACGTGCTGCTTCGTTGAGCGAAGTACCAAATAATAAGGTGTATAACAACAAAGGCACAGCCATCAAAAGTACTACCGGAGCCCAACGCGAGTAACGTTTGTAATGTATGAGATAACAAACATACATGAGCCCAAGTCCTCCCGACATCAGCATAAAATGCTTGATGAGATAGAACTCGGTGTCACCGCCTTGTTTGCGATATGCCAATGTTCCCGTCGCGCTATATACCGCCAATAAAGATATAATTGACAGCAATACAACGACGAGCCATATTACTCTATCGCCTCCAAGATTTGCGTATATTTTGTTACCAATAGACATTTATAATGCTTTAATACGGTAATTTTTAAATGTGTTGATGAATTGTAATTTTTAAATATTCTTAACCGCCTCTTTAAACTGTTCACCTCTATCTTTATAATTTTTAAATAAATCGAAACTTGCACATGCAGGAGAAAGCAAAACTACATCTCCTGATTTCGCATATTTGGTGGCTACATTGACGGCTTCTTCCGCACTTTGGGTATCTTCGATGATTTTAATTCGTGTACCAAATGCTTCATATATTTTACTATTGTCAATGCCCATACAAATAATGGCTTTTACCTTATTTTCCACCATATCCATGAGCGAACTGTAATCATTTCCCTTGTCTGTACCACCGACTATCCACACAACGGGTTCGGTCATCGCGTCAAGTGCGTACCAGACTGCATCTATATTAGTTGCCTTGCTATCGTTGATGTAAGTAATATCGTTTTTTATGGCAACTTTTTCTAATCGGTGTGGGTCATTTCTGAATGTTCGCAGGGCTTTTTTAATGTCACTGATTTCAACTCCCACGAGCATTGCCGCCTTAGTCGCACAAGTTGCATTAAACAAATTATGCTTACCTTTTATCGTTAATTCGCTTGCGCTGAATGTTTCATTATTCACCGTCCAATTACTTGCGTTCAAGGCACTCGGACGAATGGCATGAGACATGGCTTCTGTACCAACAGTCGCCATTTTTTTCATAATATTTTCATCTTCTACATTGTAAATCAAGTGATTATTACTTTCTTGATTCATTGTAATGCGTAGTTTAGATGAAATGTAATTATCAAAATTGTATTCGTATCTATCCAGATGGTCGGGCGTGATATTTAATAAAATCGCAATATCCGGTGCAAAAAATTTGATACCATCCAATTGAAAACTACTCAACTCCAAGACGTAATATTCATGTTGCTCTTCTGCCACCATTCGCGCAAAACTGTGACCAATATTTCCCGCTAAACCGACATTATATCTCGCCATTTTGAGGATGTGATAAATCAGGTTCGTCGTCGTCGTTTTGCCATTGCTGCCGGTGATGCCGATGATGGTCGCATCGGTATATTGAGCGGCAAATTCTATCTCCGAAACCACCGGAATACCCGCTTTTCCAAGTTGTTTTATTATCGGTGCTTTGTCGGGCACACCCGGACTTTTGATGACTTGCCCGACGTTTAATATTTTTGCTTTTGTATGTCTTTTCTCTTCAAAATCTATGTTGTATTGTTCGAGTTGTGCTTTGTATTCTTCACTTATTTCTCCATAATCCGAGACGAAAACTTCCCAGCCTTTTTGCTTCGCCAAAATAGCTGCACCCACACCACTTTCACCCGCACCGAGTATCGCTACTTGGTTTTGGTTGATGACTTGTGAGCGTTTTTTGTCGTTCATATTCAATGAGTGAATGAATGAATTTTGAATGAATAAATTATTCAATTTTATAAATATTTTTTATTTTTATTTTTGTTTTAAATAACTTTTAAATGAAATTGTACTGACAACTTTAGTTGTCAAATATTTCTATTCACACGACGGCTAAACAGGCTGACCGCAAACTCTGTACTGACGGCTTTAGCCGTCAAGTGAATTTTATTTTAATTTTTAAATAAATAAAATTCAATTATTTATAAATATACTTTTACGCTCTGCGACGGCTAAAGTCGTCGGTACGGTGGTGGCTTTTATCTCACTTTTAATGTAATAATCGTTATAATTGCGAGCAATATTCCGATTATCCAGAATCTTGCAACTATTTTGGGTTCGGGGATATTTTTCTTTTGATAATGATGGTGTAAAGGCGACATCAAGAACACTCTCCTCCCCTCTCCGTATTTCCTTCTGGTATATTTAAAATAACTAACTTGAATGACAACCGATAAATTTTCTACGACAAATATCCCGCACATAATCGGAATTAAAAGTTCTTTACGAAGCACAATAGCTAATACAGCGATGATGCCACCAAGTGTCAAACTCCCCGTATCGCCCATAAAAACTTGTGCCGGATAGGAATTGTACCATAAAAAACCCGTACAAGCTCCGAGAAAACACGCGCAGAAAATCACCAACTCACTTGTGTAAGGCAGATACATAATATTCAGATAATCAGCGAAAAACGCATTACCGGAAACGTAAGCAAAGATACCGAGTACAGTACCGATTATGGCAGATGTGCCTGTTGCGAGTCCGTCGAGTCCATCTGTCAAATTGGCGGCATTGCTCACCGCAGTGATTATAAATATGACCATTGGAATGAATATGAGCCATACCCATTTGTCCGAATTATCACCGAGAAACGAGATGAAATATTTGTAGTCCAACTTATTACCTTTGATAAATGGTACATTGGTCAAAGTCGTTTTTACATAGTGCATCGTCTCGGTTTCCTCTGGATGATTTCGCTTTTGAACCTCTACAGTTTTGATGATTTGGTAGCCGTTTTGTTGCGCCACTTTTGGCGTTACCCTCGCTACGACATCTTGATGAAATAATAAGACTACAGCAACCACTAAACCTAAAATAACCTGTCCGAGTATTTTAAATTTGCCACTTAATCCTGATTTATCTTTTTTAAATACTTTTATATAATCATCCAAAAAACCAATTAACCCGAGCCATAAAGTCGTGATTATCAGTAAGATAATGTAAACGTTGTTCAACTTTGCAAACAACAAACAAGGAACAAGTATTGATAATATGATAATCACACCGCCCATCGTTGGTGTTCCTTTTTTCGCCATTTGCCCTGCCAAATCTAAATCACGAATGACCTCGCCAACTTGCTTTCTTTGGAGAAACTTGATGATACGACCACCGATCAACATGGAAATCACAAGCGATAATACTGTCGCTAATCCAGCACGAAAGGTGATAAATTCAAACAGTCGTGCCAACGTACCGTCACTCAGAGATTCTATTTGGAATAAATGGTATAACATTTTTAAGTTCAAGCGCAAGTGTCAAGTTCAAACGCAAACTTTGGGATGTTGCAAGCAACATCATTTTTTATTTTATTTTAAAAATTCTTTTAATGTTTGTTTATCGTCAAACGGATTTTTCACGCTGTTGATGTCTTGATATTTTTCGTGTCCTTTTCCTGCCAACAAAATAATATCGCCATTTTGTGCCAACTGACAAGCAGTTTTAATTGCCTGTTTTCGATTGGTGATTGACAGCGTTTTTGTGACAGCATTTTCAGGTATTCCGGCTTCCATATCTTCGATAATCGTATCTGGATTTTCGGTTCTTGGATTGTCGGATGTTAAAATTATTTGGTCGCTCAATTTGCAAGCAATCTCTGCCATGATTGGGCGTTTTGTCTTATCTCTGTCACCACCGCAACCGCAAATTGTAATGATTCGCTCTCCTTTTTTACGGAGTTGGCGAATGGTCTCTAATACTTTTTCAAGTGCATCAGGTGTGTGGGCATAATCTACAATTCCAATGACCCGACTTTCCTTTCCAACGATATAATCAAAACGACCTTCTGCCGTTTTCAGATTGCTGAGTGCGCGGAGTATTTCGTTTTTTTCATTTCCGAGTAAGCGTGCCGTAGCATAGACCGCCAACAAATTATAGGCATTAAATTCTCCTATCAATCGAGCATAAAATTCCTCCCCGTCCAATTCCATTATCAAACCCGATAAATTATTTTCGCGAATAGAAGCGCGATAATCAGCTATACGGTGAAGACTATATGTATTTTTTTGTGCATCAGTATTTTGAAGCATCACTTCACCGCGTTTATCATCTATATTCGTTAGCGAAAATGCCGCTTTCGGCAATTCGTCAAAGAAGTGTTTTTTTACGTCAATATATTCTTTAAATGTATTATGATAATCTAAATGGTCATGCGAAATATTTGTAAAAATTGCCCCTGTAAATTCCAATCCTGCAATACGCCTTTGGTCTATCGCATGTGAACTCACTTCCATAAAAGCATAGTCACAACCTTCTGCCACCATATCTGCAAGTAAGGCATTGAGTGATACTGCGTCGGGAGTTGTCAGTTGGGCAGGAATGATGCGTTCACCGATTTTATTTTCTATCGTTGACAACAAACCTACTTGATACCCCAAGTCAATATACAATCGGTGTAACAAAGTTGCGGTGGTCGTCTTACCATTCGTTCCCGTAATGCCGACTAAGCGAATATCGCGCGAAGGATAGTCATAAAATGCAGATGCTACTTTGCCCAATTCTTCTGCGCTATTTGTGACTTCGATATAGGTGACATTTTCACTAATTTTCTCCGGCAATACTTCGCACATAATCGCACTCGCACCATTTTCAATCGCTTTTTGAATGTAGTCGTGTCCGTCAGTTTGCGTACCTTTGACCGCTACGAATAATGCGCCCTTTTTCGCTTTGCGAGAATCATATACAATCGCATTTATCGGGATACTTTTATCGCCGATAGTTTGTTTTGTGTTTGTTAATATTTCGGATAATATTTTCACTCGCGTACAAGCCCCAACGGGCGATATTTTTTTATTACGAGCTGGAAGCTCGCGTTACGTTATAATTTCAAATCTAAAAAAACCGTCTGCCCCTGTGTTGCTGTGCCGGGCTTTATGGATTGAGTGGTGACTCTGCCAATACCTTTCACTTTCACTCTTAATCCTTCATTACCAAGCAAATACATAGCGTCACGCATACCCATACCACGTACATCGGGAACGGTACCACGAGTAACTCTGCGACGACGAAGTTCGAGCGAATCGCGCTGAACTTGTGCGCCTGCCCATGAACTCGCAGTACGCGAGCGGACGGGCAAATTCAAGTGAACGAGCGATGTTTCGAGGTCGTCGGTGTAGCCCGTATAGATGCGGGGCAGGTCAGCAATTGCAACGGGTTCGGGCTTCGGTTCAGCGTTGATGGGGTCGTGTAAATCAACATGCGTAGCGAAACATCTGTTGGCTATTTCCCGGAAAACGGGCGCAGCTACCTGTCCACCATAAATACCGTTTTGCTTGGGATGCCGAATGACTACGATGCAGGAATATTTCGGTTGTTTTGCCGGAAAATACCCGACAAATGAAGCCTGATATTTGCGCTGATTCGCAGGGATTCCCTTTCTATAATTGGTGATTGCCGTACCTGTCTTTCCAGCCATACGGAAGTTGCCGAGTTTTATTTTTCGTGCTGTACCACGCTCTACTACACCCGTCAACATATCTTGAACTTTATCAATCGTAGCGGAAGATGCCATTCTTCTTTGAGTAATTTTCGGGTCAAATTTTTCTATCGTTCTACCATATTCTTCTATCTCCTCCACCATGTAAGGCTTCATTATCCGCCCGTCATTGGCTACACCATTATAAAAGGTGAGCATCTGCAAAGGTGTTAATCTTAATTCATAACCCGTTGACATCCAAGCCGCTGTAATAGCACTCCAATTATCTGTGCCTACATCTTTGATATAAGGTTCGCCTTCTCCCTCTATTTCAATACCCGTTTTTTTATCAAGATTAAACTTTTTTAAATGATTGATAAATTGCTCTTCGCGGTCAGCGCGTCTGTAATATTGATAGACCATATTTGCAATACCGACATTGGAAGAAATCTCAAAAGCGGTCTGTACCGTAGCTTTTCCAAGACCATGATTAGAGGCATCTTCCATCGTTTCTCCGGCAAATTCCATTCGACCAAAATCAAGGTTAATCGAATCTTCGGGAGCCACGTAACCATCCTCCAAAAGTGCCAACATTGCAGCAAGTTTCATGGTAGAACCGGGTTCGGTGCTTTCACCAACGGCATAATTATAGGTCTCCCAAAGGTCGCCCTCACTATCGTGTCCGATATTGGCAATTGCCTTAATTTTTCCGGTAGCAACTTCCATGACTATCGCACAACCATGATCCGCATCATGGTGTAAAATTGCTTTATACAGTGCATCTTCTGTAATGTCTTGTATGCTGACATTCAGCGTAGTAACGATGTCTTTTCCATTTTTGGGTTCTATTTCTGTAAGGTCATGTACCGGAATCCAAGTGCCACCTGCGATGCGCTGCATGAGGCGTTTTCCTTGTTCGCCCGCCAACACATTATCAAAAGCACCTTCCAATCCTACGGGCTTAATATCCTCCCGAACATAACCTATCGTGCGCTGCGCCAACATGCGAAACGGACGCTGTCTTTCACTGCGTCGCTCCACTATCAAACCGCCTTTATAACGCCCGAATTTATATAAAGGAAAATCACGAATACGCTCCATTTCGGGGTATTCGACTTTCTTTTTTATCAATAAATATCGCTCACCCTTTTGTCTCGCCTGAGTCAATCTGCGCTTGTAGCCACCGGCAGTGTAAGGGCTGTCTTTGAGGGTCGCCAAACAATGCGCGAGAGTATCGACATATTGGTTAAATAAGTCATCACTCATGGCTTCGGACTTGCAATCCATTCGCACATCGAAAGTGGGTAATGAGGTCGCCAAAAGGCTGCCATCGTCCGCATAAATATTACCTCTGTCGGCAGTCACCGGACGCAAATCAACATACAAACTATCTGCTCGCGCCCGCCAATACTCGCCCTCTACGATTTGTATCTGAGCCGTCTTGACGAAGATGCCCACCGCAAAAAGGATGAAGAGTAAAGCGACTAAATAAATGCGCCATAATATTTCGTTTTTTATATCCATGCGAGTTGCGAGTTGCGAATTATGAGTTCGCTATCGCTGATTGTTTTTTATTACAATTTTTTTAGGTCGTTCTTCTAATTCTCTCAATCCCAGTTCTTTAGCGCGTGTGGCTACTTTTATTTGCTTGCTTTCGTACATGAGTTGGGATTTGAGTGACATGTATCTCCAACGCTCTTGCTTCAATTCTTTTTGTAAGGTTTGTATTTCTCTGACCTTCCTCTCCGCATAATGGGTGTTCGCTATATATATGGCTGCCAAAAATGCCAAAAACATCAAAAACGGTAAGTTTTTGATGAGTAAAGTAGTGCTGGCTTGGGTGTAATTCGTTTTTGACATTTTTAATAAATGAATGTTGAATGAATAAATTTTGAATGAATGAATTATTAATGCTGGAATGCGTTAATGAATCCACATACTACTTACATGACTCAAAAACACCAAGAAAAATCGTCTTGCTGAATTTATTTCAGCATCTTCCAAGCGATAGAAAACTATATATTAAAAATGCTCTAATTAATTGATTTATAATGAAATACAAAATTACAACTCACATTAAAATTGCGCTCTGTTGTATGGGGGATGCTGAAATAAATTCAGCAAGACGTTCTGGTTTGGAGGTGTTTCATTAAATAAGTCTATATATTTTTTGTCAATTTTTAATTTATATCTACGTGATTACCACCTCCCCAATCCTCAACTTAGCACTCCGCGCCCGATTATTCTCCTTAATTTCCTCGTCTGATGCGCTGACCGCTTTTCTCGTTATCAATTTAAAAGGTCTATATATTTTACCGTAAAAATCTTTTTGTGGTTCGTTGTCGAAGCTGCCGTAGCGGAGGAAGTTTTTGACCAGTCTATCTTCCAATGAATGATAGGACATAACGACCAATCTGCCTTCGGGCGCGAGGAGTTCGAGGGATTGTTGGAGCATTTCTTTGAGGGTCTCCATTTCTTCATTGACTTCGATGCGGAGTGCCTGAAATACCTGTGCGAGATACTTGGCGCGACTGCCGCGAGCGGTGTTTTCAGCTACCGAAACGAGGTCGTTGGTGGTACGGAAAGGTCGCTGGTGACGCGCTTGTACGAGGGCTTGCGCGAGGGTGCGTGCATTGCGAACTTCGCCGTATTGCGAGAGTATATTTTGGAGTTGGGCGGGGCTGTATTTGTTGAGAATATCAGCGGCGGTTTGCTTGCCTTGTTGATTCATTCGCATGTCGAGGTTGGCAGGGAAGCGATAGGAAAAACCGCGCTCCGGGATGTCGAGTTGGTGCGAAGATACGCCCAAATCAGCCAATATGCCGTCCACTTTTTTTATGCCATTTAATTTCAAAAAACGTTTTAGATGCCGAAAATTATGCGGTATCAAGGTGAATCGCTCGTCGTCCAGTGTGTTTTGTTGTGCGTCTGCGTCTTGGTCAAAACCATAGAGTTTGCCGCCTTCGCCGAGTGATTCAAGTATTTTTCGGGAGTGTCCGCCACCGCCAAATGTAACATCCACATAGATTCCGTCAGGCTTGACATTTAAGCCTTCGAGACATTCGCGGAGCATGACAGGTTTGTGGTACATTTTTAATGAATGAGTGTTGAATTTTGAATGAATGAATAATTCCAACGAATGAATTATTGAATTTTGAATGAATGAATAATTCCAATGAATGAATTATTGAATTTTGAATGAATGAATAATTCCAACGAATGAATTATTGAATTTTGAATGAATGAATAATTCCAACGAATGAATTATTGAATTTTGAATGAATGAATAATTCCAATGAATGAATTATTGAATTTTGAATGAATGAATAATTCCAATTCGATAATATTTTTAATAAATAAATCACGTTATAAGTCATTATCGCATTAACGCATTCAAAATTCATTCATTTACAATTCATTCATTCATTAGTTCCGCCCATGACTTCTTCTGCTAATGCGGAAAAGTCTTCGGGTTCGTCGCCGAGCATATTGTCGTAGGCTTCTTTTGCCCAGATTTCTATGCGATTGAGATAGGCAAAAAGGATGACCTCTTTATCTATCGTGGCGTATTCTTTTAATCGTTTGGGGATGAGTAGGCGGTCTGCGCTATCAAGTGCGGCATCGCTGGAGCCGCGCATGAAGTAGCGAATGAACTGCCGATTTTTCTCTATGTAAGGGTTGAGTTTTTCGAGTTCTTCTACTTTTTTATCCCAATCACTTTTTGTGTATAAGACCAAACATTTCTCTATTCCACGATTGACAACCAATGCCTTACCGACTTCTTCCAATTGCTTGAGCAATCCGGCAGGTAGGCGGAATCGACCTTTTGAGTCTAATTTACAATCGTATTCTCCAGAGAATCGTGGCATTAGTGCATAGATTTATTGATGTAATATCAAAGTTACATCATTTAGACACAATTTACCACTTTTGTACACCTTTTTATAGAAAAAAGTTCCTAACATTGGCAAGCTTGTTAGCGGTTATATGATTTTTGGGAATATTTCATGTAAAATTACAACAAATATTTTCCAATTGCAATTTTTTGTTTTAAAAATATAACGTGATTTTGCAATCTACTTTTCACGTATAGATGATTTATAAAACCAAATTACACCTCGTTAATATATATATGATAATTTAAAATTGGAGTGGAAGGTAAGTACAAGGGATTGGGAGTGAAGATGTTAGGAGGAGTTAGAAATTGGTATTATGATTGAATTTCCCACGTATGGTCAGAAAGTAGTTTGACGGTAGCAATGAAACTATTGAAGGGCATACCACTTTTGCCCCATTCATTGGGACCAACCATTGCAAGGATGAGGGTTTCGTCCGTTTTGTCGTAGAGGTGGTAGATGTGTCCGATGAGGGGTTCAAACCCGATTTCGGCAGCGTAGATTTTTTCAGAGATTTCGATACGAGCTTTTATTTGGTGAGCTTGCTCTGCGAGTAACTCGACTTGTCGTTGGATTTGAGCGAGTTGTGTGGAAGTTTGCTCGTGCATAGCAGATACTGCACGCCCTTTTACTCGTCCTTTGTCAATGGGCTTGACGATGGCACTGCCTACATTGTGTGCGTAAGTGAGGGTATTAGGATTTTCGGTAATTTTATCTTTATCTATCGGATTCTTCATTAAAAATGAGTGAATGTTTTTAATTTAATGGTGTCAATAATGCAGTTTAAACAGTTGCTTTTTGTTTTAGTTCAAACTGATAAAAGTCATATTAGAACGGCTCTTAGTAGTCAGTCAAGTTAATAATGTTGTTTTCATAAAATGGTCACTACTATTTTAAGCAGAAACTCCATCCCATAGTTCTCTTTCATGGTTTATTTTTATAAAAAAATCATATTATAAAATTTCATTTAATGAAAAATGACCTCTGCATTCAAATAGCAAAAGCCGTCTCAACAAGTGTCGAAACGGCTTTTTCTATTTTCTGTATTATTATGTCCTGTTTTGGGTTATTTTGTCATAGCATTTCAGGATAGGATAAAGGTCAATCTATGGTCACATCAATTTTTTGTCTCAAAGATTTTTTGGCGCGTTGCAGCCTCATTTTAACGGCACTTTCGCTGATATTCATACGCTCCGACAATTGTTGAATTGTCTGTCCTTCACTGTACTTCATCCACAGTATTTTCAGCTTATCATGCTTTTTATACCGCTCCAACTGCCCTTCCATTTTCTCATAGAGTTGTTTTCTCTCTATATCTGTACTTTTCTCTCCGCTACCTTCAACATAGCGACTATAATTTCGAACGAATTTTACTTCCTTGGATTGCTTTCGCAAAAAGTCAATACAATAATTGTGAGTGATAGAATACAACCAAGTGGTTGGATGACTTCGGTATTGAAAAGTAGGCAATTTTGCGATGATTTTAATCCATATTTCTTGGCTCAAATCACGCGCATCTTCCTCAGAACGTGTCATTTGCAAACACTTCTGATATACTTTATGATGATATTTTCGATAAAGTGTCTCCACGTTCAAATCACGGTGGACTTTCCTCTTTTGTTCCTGTTTTACGCTAGAGTTTGCTTCAATAGCAACGGCGACTGCAGTTCCATTCATTATTAATTATTTTCACATTAGGTGGAAGGGTAGGTGCAACATGAACGAGATGTAAATGTATCGCTTTATCTTCTTATTACAAAGAATTATTATAATTTTATTAACACAATATACATACCTAAAAAACATACAAGCGTAATTAAATACCATTACCAACTTATTATCAATTAGTTAAGTATAAAAAACAACAACCATTATTATCTAAAAGTTAAAAAATAAAATTTTAATTTAATCTACGTCAAAGAAAATAAATGAAATGATATAATTTCAAAACATTTCATTCCCCTTGCACACGAGCATTTAAATGTATATTTTTGATGCCCGACACATTTCACAATTTAAATGAATGAATATAAAAACGGCAACCACACTCAGTATTTTTTTTATAATGCTTTGTACTTGTACAAGCAACACCGACTACGATAAAGTCGCAGCACAAAAGCCTGAATACCTCCATCGCTCTGTCAAAAAACTCACAGATGTCATTGTACATGATATATTTTCACCGCCCGTAGCAAGTCGCATATACGCTTATCCGAGTATTGCTGCTTATGAAGTCCTTCACCATGAGCATCCTGAATACCAGAGCCTCGCCGGACAACTTAACTCCCTCTCCCCTACCCCACAACCTACTGACGATAAAGAATATTGCATTTCACTTGCAGGTGTCCATGCTTTTCTGGCAGTAAGCAAAGCCATGATATTTTCCGAGCAAGATATTGCTGATTTTACAAAAGAAATACATGAGGAATACAAAAAAACAGGCATCCCAAAACGCACTTTTCGCAACTCTATCGAATATGGTGAGCAGGTTGCCCGACACATACTCGAATGGGCAGACAAAGACGGCTACAAACAAACCCGCACTTATCCAAAATTTGCCATTACAGATGAAGAAGCACGTTGGCAACCTACACCGCCTGCTTACATGGAAAGTATCGAACCACATTGGCGGGAGATTCGTCCTTTTGTGCTGGATTCTGCCCAGCAATTTGTACCAACTTCGCCTTCGCCCTTTGATTTGAGTATCGGTAGTACTTTTCGCCAAGAGGTTATGGAGGTGTACGAAACCGTCAATAATCTGACCGAAGAACAGACTGAAATCGCCAGCTTTTGGGACTGTAATCCTTATGTGCAGCATCAGACCGGACATGTTATGTTTGCCACCAAAAAAATCACGCCCGGTGGTCATTGGATGGGCATTGCCGGTATCGCCACCCAAAGCACCGATGCCAATATCATGGAGTCTGCCGCGACTTATGCCTCTACTGCTATCACGCTTGCCGATGCTTTTATCAGTTGTTGGGATGAAAAATACCGTAGCAATCTCATTCGCCCGGAAACGATTATAAATGAGCATATTGATGAAAATTGGACACCACTCCTTCAGACTCCTCCCTTTCCCGAATACACCAGTGGACACAGTGTTATCTCTACCGCAGCAGCCTTGATGTTGACCCATTTGCATGGCGAAAATTTTATTTTTGAAGACGACGTAGAAGTCGAATATGGATTGCCCAAACGCAGTTTTACATCCTTTAAAAAAGCCTCTGACGAGGCTGCCATCAGTCGTTTGTATGGTGGTATTCACTATATGCCAGCTATCACGCATGGCGTAGAACAAGGTCAGCAAGTAGGCAATTTTATTATTAATAATATTCAAATTAAAAATGAATAAAATTTATTAAGTGACGAAGTCACTACTGGCATACCCCTTAAATAACTACCCACTAAAATTATGTAAATTACGGTCTTTCTCAAAGCCTTTAAATTTCCAATTTAGAGGTTTAGCAAGACAGCGATTATGATATTTGACATAATCTCTAATTTTAGATTCGAGTTCATTGACAGAAGAATAATTACCATTGGTGACGACATGACGCTGAAGTTTAGCAAACCAATTTTCGATAGGATTGAGCCACGAACA
>Ga0209187_1001712_pt1 | contig 24016 bp, 16 predicted proteins | sample BantaG_FD_187430 | JGI IMG/M metagenome (GOLD analysis project Ga0209187, IMG submission 187430) | Marine algal microbial communities from Bantry Bay, Ireland - BantryBay_4 metaG (SPAdes) (version 2) | ecosystem: Host-associated > Algae > Red algae > Unclassified | place: Bantry Bay, Ireland...
TTGAGTTTGCACTTGACACTTGAACTTGCACTTTTTAAAATTCAAGTGCAAGTATCAAGTGCAAGTTCAAATGCCCGCAGTTCGCAGGAGCCCCCAGATCAAAGCAGGCTGAATAGTTACCTTCCGTCTTAATTTATAACACCGGCAACCCCGGAACAACATACACAACTAAAAATGGCAAAAGATTTAAAAACACTATTTGGAAACGCGCACAACCTCGATCAAAAAAGCGTTGAATTTCTAACCAACTCACTGGAAAGAAGTAACCTTCCCGGATTTGATTACATCGAATACAAACAATCCCTAAGTGCTCTTTCGCAAATGGACATGGACGAAAGCACCGCCTTCAAATCCGCCTTTGCAACAGCTTCTACCATGGGACTGACCAAAGCGAAACTCATTGAAACAGCCAACCACTATAAAAACGTGATTCTGAAAGAAAAGACACATTTCGATGAAGCTTTGAAAAACAGAAAACAGCAAAAAGTAGAAGGCAAAAAGCAGGAAGTGGAGAAACTCAAAGAGCAAATCAACAAGCACCGGGAGAAAATGGCTCAACTAGAGGAACAAATTAAAAAGTATCAATCTACCATCGACGGGGCTGACGCACAAATTCAGGCGGAAACGGAGAAAATCGAATCAACACGGGGTAACTTTGAACATACACACCAAAGCATCCTAAATCAAATTGATAAAGACCTAGCAAACATCAATCAATATTTGTAAATTTCGGCCTCAAAACCTTTTTAATTAAAATGAAAAGCTAAATTAAAATGCTGTACTAAGCTGATCGAAGTATGAAAACCAGCGGACGTAGTACTCCGACTCACAGCGCTTTAGGCTCAATTAAACCCATTTTAATTTTCATTTTAATTTCAATTTTCATTCAAAAGTTCAAAAGTTCAAAATCAAAGTAAAATATCATGGCAAACCCTATAGACACAGATAGCTTTAAGCAAAAATCATTTTGGCAAAAACCGGAGGGTGTCACCGGTACTCTATTTCTTGTTGGAATAGCTGCCGCTCTTGGATTTTTACTCGTCAAATTCGGAGCTACATTAGCAGCTTTAGCGGCCAACACGGTTTACCTGGCTATAATGTTACTCGTCCTGGCACTCATCGTTTACATGGTGCTGGATCCAAAAATGCGGAACCTCGTAGGCTACATGTACAAAAGCGTGATGCGCTGGATTACTGGCATGTTCGTCACCATCGACCCGGTTGGTATCCTCAAAAATTACGTAGATGACCTCGCCGACAACCTCCGCAAAATGAGCAAGCAAATCGCTGCCCTTCGCGGACAAATGCGCAAACTGTCGACCATCATGGATGACAACAACAAGGAAATCCAAAAAAATCTGACCCTTGCTAAGGCAGCTCAAAAGAAAGGCAACCAATCGGCTTTGACCCTGTCAACCCGCAAAGCAGCCCGACTAAAAGAAAGCAACGCCAAATACAAAAACCTCCATGCAAAAATGGATGTGATGCACAAGATTTTATCCAGAATGTATCAAAATTCTGAAATCCTTTTGGAAGACACCAAAGATCAGGTGAACCTAAAAGAGCAGGAACGAAAAGCCATCCGTGGCTCGCACTCCGCTATGAAGTCAGCCATGAGCGTTATCTCTGGTGATCCGGACAAACGTGCGATGTTTGATGCCGCAATGGAAAACATTGCGGATGACGTAGCCAATAAAGTAGGTGAAATGGAACAATTCATGGAAATGTCTTCTAGCTTCATGGATTCCGTTGATTTACAAAACGGTGTATTCGAAGAAGAAGGTTTGAAAATGTTGGAGAAATTTGAAAAGCAAAGCTCGCTACTTTTGATGGGTGACTCTTCTACGGAAACTTTAGATCTTAATGCTCCAAGAGCCGAACCTGAAGCTCGTAACAACTCTTCTAGTAATGAGTCTTATGACAACTTGTTTGAGTAGATGAAGGGTTGGAAGTTGGAAGCTTCCCTTTAGATGGAGCGCCCACTTACGGATGTACATGCTGAAAACGCAACCGACAACTACCATTCTATAAAGAAACCCTGTCTGCAAATTTTGCAAACAGGGTTTCCTTATTCCAGCAAAGTTCGTTTGCAGCGCTGCTGTAGATACGAACTTGCCCTAGTTAAAATTAACCAGCTCAATATCAAAAGCAATAGGCGTATTAGGAGCAATTGTAGTTCCACTCCCGCTAGTTCCATAAGCCAGGCCGGATGGCAACAACAAAGTCCCCTTTCCACCTTTCTTAAATAATGGAATCCCTTCTGCCCAACCTACAATCAGATTTTGTAAATTGAAGGTAGCCGGATCTCCATCCGTGTTCTGCTGGTCAAAGACGGTCCCATCCAATAAATAACCTTTGTAGTAAATAATCACATCAGAATCTGCCTCCGGAAATTCATCTCCTATTCCTTCTTCTTCAATAATATAATGCAATCCGGACGCCGTTTTTTGAGCAGTCAATCCATTTGCGTCGAGATAAGCTTCTATCCGTACAATGTCATCTGCTAATTGATTTGGATTGATAGGAATTGGATCAGCTCCTTTATTGCAGGCAGCGAGAAGGAATACCGCTAGTAAACTAAAAAGTAGTGTCTTAATATTCATCATTTGTATTTATTTTTTAAGTTTAAATTGTTTCTGTTTTTCATTTCTCAGCTCGGCAATCCTTTTTGCTTCGGGATAAGTGCTTACCGATCTTCAAAGGGCGATAGGAGGAAATATTCCAATTCTAATTCACATTCCAATTCCCATTCCTACCCCTTCACCTCCAAGCCCAACTCCCTACCTTTCTCCAACATAAACGCATAAGCCGCCTCATAATCATTCTCCACCACTCCATCCAAGATCGCTTCCCGAATCGCTGTTTTTATGGTACCAACCGTTCGGCAAGGTGACAAATCAAACGTTTCCATTATTATCTCTCCGGAAATAGGTGGTTCCCAATTTCGGATTTTGTCCTTCTCTTCTATTGCTTTCAACTGCTCCCTCACCATTTCGTAATTGGACAGATAACGTTGTACTTTTTTCGCATTTTTAGAGGTGATATCTGCTTCGCAAAGCATCATCAAATCTTCCATATCATCGCCGGCGTCAAACAGCAAACGACGAATAGCTGCATCCGTTATATTTTCTTTTGTCAAACTAATAGGACGTAAATGGAGGCGCACCAGCTTTTGTACATACTTCATTTTTCCATCCATTGGAAGTTTCATCTTTCGAAAAATCCGCGGGACCATTGCGGCTCCTAAAGCTTCGTGACCGTGGAAAGTCCAACCATGCTTTGGGTCAAAGCGTTTGGTGGGTGGCTTAGCAATGTCGTGCATAACTGCAGACCATCTCAACCAAAGATCATTCGTGTTTCTACAAAGGTTATCCAAAACTTCAAGGGTATGATAAAAGTTGTCTTTATGGCCTTTCCCATCTATAACGTCTACACCTTGCAAAGCGGCCATTTCCGGAAAAATAATTTCCAGCAGTCCAGTATCAAATAATTGTTTAAATCCAATGGAAGGTTTGTCACACAAGAGGATTTTCTCTAACTCGATGTTGATCCGTTCTTTTGAAACGATATTGATTCGGTTTCGATATTTACCAATAGCTCTAAATGTCTCTTCCTCTATTTTAAAACCAAGTTGAGTAGAAAAACGAATCGCCCGCATCATGCGTAAAGGATCATCTGAGAAGGTCTTTCCCGGTTCAAGAGGTGTTTTGATAATCTTGGATTCCAGGTGATGCAGTCCGCCAAATGGATCAATTATTTCGCCAAAGTTGACAGCATTTAGGCTTACCGCTAAAGCATTAATAGTAAAGTCTCTTCGATTCTGGTCGTCCTCCAATGAACCTTCTTCAACAGTAGGTTTCCGTGAGTCATGTCGGTAGGATTCTCTTCGAGCACCAACAAATTCAATCTCCTGATCTTTGTGGCGGATCATGGCTGTTCCAAATCGCTGGTAGACCGCAATACGTGGAATCGGACGAAGGCGGGCGGCCACTTCCTGAGCCAAACGAATACCGCTACCTATGCAGACAATATCCAGGTCTTTTGATTGGCGGGCCAACAGTCGGTCACGGACATAACCACCTACCACATACGAAGGACTCTTCAATTCTGCTGCAACTTGCTCAATGATCATTAAGATCTCCCTTTCGTGTGGTTGAATGTCGAAAACCAATTTTTTATATTTTCTGTTATTTAAATTGTGGAAACTAAGGTGATAAGGTAATAAGGTTTGAAGGTTTGAGGGTGATAAGGTTTGAAGGGCACGCGATCGCGGGCTCCGCATATTGCGTGTCCTTCAAACCTTCAAACCTTAGCACCTTCAAACCTTGTCACCCTCAAACCCTAAAACCTCAATCACTTCTACTTCTTAAGCCCAACTACCATCGGAACTATATCAATCCCAGCAAAGTGACTTTCAATATCATCTAAAACAGTAAAGAGTTCAGCGGGGTCATGTATGGTTACCAATTTCATTCTAAATGGTTTAATATGAGGCAGGCCACGGAAATAATTGGTGTAATGTCGTCTCATTTCCAACACACCTAATTTTACACCTTTCCATTCGATGGAATGCTTTAAGTGCTGGCGAGCTGCCTCCACTTTTTCATTTAAAGTTGGCGGTGCTAGTTCCTCTCCTGTGTCAAAGTAGTGTTTGATTTCTCTAAAAATCCATGGGTTACCGATACTCGCCCGTCCAATCATAATGCCATCTACACCATATCGCTCTTTGTATTCCTTTGCTTTTTGCGGACTGTTGATATCGCCATTGCCAAACACCGGAATATGCATTCTTGAATTCTCTTTTATTTTTCCAATCAAGGTCCAGTCAGCCTCCCCTTTGTACATTTGCTTTCTGGTTCTACCATGTATGGAAATGGCTTTAATGCCAACATCTTGCAAACGTTCTGCAACTTCAACAATGTATTTAGTCTCATCGTCCCAACCCAATCTGGTTTTCACCGTCACTGGCAGGTTCGTTGAATCGACAACTGCCTTTGTTAACTTAACCATGCGATCTATATCCTGCAAGATTCCAGCTCCTGCCATTCGGCAAACCACTTTTTTTACCGGGCAACCGAAGTTGATGTCCAAGACTTCAGGTTTGGCCTCCTCTACAATCTCGGCAGCCTGCATCATCGAATCGAGATTAGCACCAAATATTTGAATTCCTATGGGCCTTTCCTCATCATAAATATCTAATTTTTGTACACTTTTAGTAGCATCGCGAATCAAACCTTCCACTGAAATAAACTCAGTGTACATCATATCACATCCCTGCTGTTTGCACAAAGCACGAAACGGCGGATCACTGACATCCTCCATAGGGGCCAGCAAAAGTGGGAATTCCCCTAGTTCTATATTTCCTATTTTTACCATAATCGATTGCAAAATTAACTAAATTCTGGCTTATTCCGTAACCAGTATATTTATTTGCCAGGTTCCGACAAGTTTAAAATGAATGTAAAACAATTGTAGGTGCATCTTACAAGCGGCTTTCTGTGATTACTCCCTGATTTTAATCGTCCATTAAGTCTTGCTGGATTTTGGCTAGAGTTGTGTCAATAAGTCAAATCATAGCTTAAAGTAGCACTCGACCGTCGGCTCCGCAGTAGGCAGTAAACTTTGACCTTGACTTCGACTTTAACTTTGACTAAAAATGAAGCCGAGGGCCAATTCATTTTCAAAACAAGTCTTTATAAATTTCAGTTCCAAAAGATATTTTTTAACTTTGTCGCCATTGTTTTAGCTGGTTTATCTATACCAAAAAAAACATTTATAAACTGCTATAAATCAGCAATTTAAGCAATTAATTCACGCACACTAAACTACAAATTTTATGCTCACCGGCATTATACTTTGTTTTATCCTTGGTTACCTGACCATCGTATTCGAACATCCGCTAAAGCTCGACAAAACCGTACCTGCCTTAATTATGGGTGCTTTATGCTGGGCATTACTTGCCATTGGCTTCAACAGTGGGGTAATTGATGTGGTTGATTATCACAATCATATTTTTTCAATGAAGGGAGCAGCAGGTGAGGCAGCAGTAGATGCCCATCATGGTTTTTCAGCTTTGTTGCTTCACCATTTTGGGAAAACATCAGAAATTCTGATTTTTCTTATTGGTGCCATGACTATTGTAGAAATTATAGACCTTCACCGTGGCTTTGAAGTATTGAAAAGCTACGTTAGGACCAGAAGTAAGAAGAAATTGCTTTGGATTCTTGGTACACTCGCTTTTATTCTTTCAGCCATTATTGACAACCTGACTGCGACTATCGTATTGGTAACGCTATTGCGAAAAATTATTCCAGACAGAACTGAAAGACTTTGGTTCGTTGGTTTGATCGTAGTTGCTGCCAACGCTGGTGGAGCCTGGTCCCCGATTGGAGATGTTACCACTACTATGCTTTGGATTGGAGGTAAAGTAACTTCATTGGGTCTAATGAAGTACCTTATACTTCCATCATTGGTTTGTTTTATTGTCCCTACATTTATTGCCACTTTATTAAAACCTTTTCAAGGTGAAATCACCTTAAGTGTTCAAAAAGAGGAAAATGTTGGAAAACTACTAAGTAGTTCAACCATGTTATACCTTGGTTTATCAGCCATCGTTTTTGTTCCAATATTTAAAACGTTGACCCACCTCCCTCCTTATGTAGGTATGATGCTCAGTATGGGGGTTGTCTGGTTGGTCTCAGAATATATTCACCCGGAAGAAGACTTTACAAAAGAAAAAAAAGCGAGATACTCTGCGCACAAAGCACTTTCCAGAATTGAGTTGTCTAGTATTCTTTTCTTCCTTGGTATCCTAATGGCTGTTGCAGCACTTGAAAGCGCTGTTTTCGGATCAGTACTCAAGGATGGTCAGAACATTCAGGTAGGTACTTTGCGTTATATTGCAGAGATGCTTGACAAGGCCATTCCTAATCAAGACATAGTTGTTATTTTTATTGGTATGGTATCAGCCGTCATTGATAATGTTCCCTTGGTAGCTGCTTCAATGGGTATGTATATCAGCCCAACCGATTCTAAACTATGGCACTTCATCGCCTACTGTGCCGGAACTGGTGGTAGTTTATTGATCATTGGATCTGCAGCTGGTGTTGCAGCAATGGGAATGGAAAAAGTAGATTTTATCTGGTATCTCAAAAAGATTGGTTGGCTGGCTTTTATTGGTTTTATTGCCGGGGCAGGTGCCTTTCTTGTTTTGTATAATATGTTGCATTAAGCTTGGCTTCGGCTACGCTCAACCGGCGCTGCTTAATTTTACTAAAAAGGTGTAATCAGGGAAATCCTGGTTACACCTTTCTAGTAAAATATAGTATGAAACGCCAACTGGGCGTAGCCGAAGCCAAGTCCTATTTCTTCACCAACATCATCGTACTCAACGCACCGCCAATACTTACTCTTATGAGATAAACACCAGCAGATTCCGATGACAAATCAATAATCGTCAGTACCTGTCGGGCTTCATATACCTGAGGATTCAAAACCTTCTTACCACTCAAATCATATACTTCAATCTGAATGGGCTTTGCTTCCGATAATTCAATCAACAACTGAGCTTCATTAGCTGTAGGGTTTGGCGACAACTCCATTCGTTTCACTCCTGAAATATCATTGGTGGAGATTACTACTTCCGATTCAACCACCACTGAAGTAACCAGCATACATCCATTCACATCACTCACCGTCACCATATAATTGCCTGCTGATAAACCGGTAGCTGTTGCCATGTTTTGATTGCCTGTATTTGAATCCCAATTGTATTCATAAGGTAAGGTTCCTCCAGTAACGTTTACGGTGGCAGTACCATCTGACATTTCGTTGATGTCTGGAGTCGTAGTAGAAGTTGATTGTAACTCGTCCGGTTCGTCGACAAAAACGATTTCAGAAATAAAAACACAGTCATTCACATCAGTAACAGTCAACAGATAATTGCCACTCGCCAGATCATTTACATCTTCTGTATTAGCTCCATTACTCCAATTGTATTCATAAGGACCTGTACCTCCAAGCACCGTTACATCAATACTACCATAATCGAATCCATTACATGGACTGTTTGAAACATGATCTACCGTCATTTCAATGGCAGACGTTGGTGATTCAACTGTAAAAATCGGAGAAATCATCTGGCACCCTGTTGCATCCACTACCGTACATTGGTAATCTCCTCCTGATAAATTGTCAAGGTTCGAAGAGGTAGATCCATCAGTCCAGTTAATATCATATGGAGGATTACCTCCAAAAATCCCTGTATTAATACTTCCTACATTTTCACCAAAACAAGTAACCCCTTCAATACTGTTTAAATTAATTTCAATCACCGTCGGATTGTCAACAACAACCATCGGAGATACGGTGGAACAACCATTCCCATCCGTAATCGTTAACAAGTAATTTCCTGCACCAATACCGATCAGATCTTCCGTAGTATCTCCATTACTCCAGTTATAAGTCAGCGGATCAGAACCACCCTCAATATCTACATAAACTTCCCCCGTAGCCTCACCAAAACATACAGGTGCTTCTACCTGGTGAACCACTACATTTAAGGCTGCAGGTTCATCAATTTCTATAGATTGTGAACTACCCGTACAACCATTGGCGTCGGTGATGGTCACCATATAAATACCTCCACTGATTCCCGACAAGGCCTCCACTCCTGCAGAGCTGGGAACAACCTGTCCGTTGCTCCAGGCAAATTGGTAAGGAGCCTGTCCCACCACCGCGGAAACAATGATTTCACCATTGTGCGCATCATAACAATCCGGATTCACAACCTCTGTAATATCCATTTGGATTTCATCAATGTATTCGATAGAAATATTATTTAAATAACCAATACAAGTATTGGCATCTGTTATCGTCACATTATAAGTTCCAACAGGCAAGGAGTTGATCACAAATGATCCGCTAATACCTCCAATTGTTCCGTTCACAGTGCCGGTAATCGAAGACCATGAATAATCATAAGGGCCTATTCCAGTAACCGGACTAACCGTAATTGCTCCTGTAGAAGTCCCACATCCTACACCAATTACATTCACAACCGAAGCGGAAAGCTCTCCACCTCCTGCTATAGTAATGCTGTCAAAAAGAGCAGTACAACCAGCTGCATCAGTTACGGTCACTTCATACATTCCACTTGGTATATTGGTGGTTGAAGCCTCTAATGATCCGGTCGACCATTGATATGTATAAGGTTCTTCTCCATCAAAAACCAGTATCTCGGCAGAACCATCACTACCACATCCTTCATCAACAATATTTACCATCGCAGTCATTCCTGACATTGGTTCTACGGCATAAGTTTCAGTAATAGTACAGCCATTATTGTCATCCGTAATCACAACATCGTAATGACCTCCTGTGATTTGAACCACGTCTTCCGCTGCATTGGCAAATCCATTTGGCCCTGACCAACTAAAACTATAAGGTCCTTCCCCACCTCCTACTGCAATATCCAGCGCTGCATCAGCAGAACCAAAACAAGATCCGTCAATCATGTTGACAACATTAGATTGAATGGCAGGACATTGAGTTGTAAAGGCAAAAGAAGGGCAAGTCTCAACCTCTCCTAAATTGTTATAAGGCAAAATGCTGGCATAGTAAGTGGTATTGTAATCCAAAGTCCCCGGATCATAGGAAAGTGTATCTCCCAAATCTATCAAAGCCAACACATCGTCACTCCCACTACTTGTGCCCAACATAAGTCGATAACCAGTAGCTGTAAAGGCAGGTGACCAGGTCAAATTTGCATGGATATCAATATCATTTCCAATAGGTGAAGACATGAAAGCACAAAGTTGTGCACTCGTCAAACAAACATCAAATTGTCCTTCATTTCCTTTTGCCGTGAAAAGTTGAATGTAGTAATCTGTGTTTTGGTTCAAACCATAAAAAACACTTTCATCACAAAATAATGGATTACCACCACAAGTTTCATATAGGGCGTAGCGCACATCCGTAGCGGTATTTTCAGTAACTTCAATTTCAAAACCTGTATAATTACCTGTGTTAAATTGAAACCAGACGTCAGTAACCGATTGTGTGGTGGATATGGCACATGGTGGTGTACGGATAGCCTGAGCGGCTCCCATATTAGAAACCGGAATAGCAAAACAGGCTGTATCAATATTCAAAATAGCGGCGGTACCCATTGGACGACAAACATTACTGTTATTGTCGCAATCCTGATTGTCAGGTATCGGGCCTGGTGAATTGCACTCCAATGAAATTTCAAAAGCTCCAGCCGTGTTTCCAAAACCATGAACCATTACGAAATATTTGCCAGGGTTTGTCATAAATCGAACTTCCGAAGCAGTGGGTGATCCACAAGAAGGTGTATCATCATTGCCCGCTACACAAACGAACTCAGGGCCAGTATCACAGTCTCCACCTACCAAACAGAATACATCCATTCGGGTATCAAATGATGAGTTACATAATGACAAAACAAATTCATCGCCCGTTCCATTTATCTGAAAAAATGCATTTGGGGCTGTTAATGCTCCGGATCCGCAAATAGTTGCCGGTAAGTTTGTTATGCTTTGAGCATGTGTTGTTGTATTACCTGATAATGTTTCTCCGCATCCAAGCGGCAAAGAGCCACATATTTCATCATTGACTGGAGAAGAAGTTGCTTCTATGCAGAAGGTTCCCTGGGTTCCATTCCATCCTGAGACTTGAACGTAGTAGGTCTCGCCAACTGTTGTAGAAGCTCCAGTGATTATTGAATTACTACTTTCAACAACACCGCCATCCTGGTCACATGCTATTTCCGTAAAGGTCGAATAATTCAGGCAGTCACCTACGTCATAAACGGCTACTTCTGTATCCGTACTGCTGAACCCGTCAAAATCAGTTGAGATGGTTGTCGTTTCTTCATCAGCAACAAATTTGAACCAAACAGCATTGTTGACACCACTAAAGCAAGCTCCAGCTACCTCTCCGGGTTCCATTCCGGCCAGTGTATTATCTCCAGTCAAACAAGCCTCGTTTACAAGCAAATCTTGTGCTAAACAAGGCTTGCCAGCCGTTGGATACGTACAGGATCCGTTTTCAAATGTTGCTGTAGTATCATAGTTGGTTGCGGATGGATCTGTACAGCCGGAAATGTCCCGTTTGATACAGATTTCGTGATTTCCAACATCATTACTTCCATAATCCCACACTCTAAAATAGATCAATTCACCTGCATTAAGGTCAGCAAACGTTCTTGAAGACTCATTGTTGCAAACTACCGGATTAAAGGCAGTTAAATTTCCACAAGTACCGGTATAACCTTCCATGATAGAAGAAAACCCGGGCGTACTTACAAATTCAAAAGTTACCACTTCAGAAGCAGGAACCGTTAAACTATACCAAACATCAAAAGGCGTAGCATCTCCATCGGAACAAGCTGCGCTGGGCGCAACTTCCGAACTACTTTCAGAGGCCCCGCTATAGGGTGAAAGATCGGTCATTGTACAGGTCCCGTCCATATTTAAAACGCCATCAAGATTGGTTGCATTGACACAGTCGTCGTTTGCCAATGCAGCAAGGTTACAACTACAGTCATCGAACGTCGCATTAGTATCGTAATTAGTGGCGATTGGATCTGTACATCCAGGCATTGCTCCACATGATAAACAGTTGATGGCGGTTGCCCGACAGGCTCCTTCTGTTCCACAGATATTATCCATATTAAAATGGACATCAAAAGATCCTGACATGTTAGCCATGAATTGCAAGGGTGTATTACCATGAACAACCATTTCTCCCAGGTCGTCATAAACGGTGATGTAATCAGCACAGTTTCCGGACGTAATTACATATTCAGTTCCGGATACAATATCCGTCACACTTGCATACTCTCCGGCATAGTTACAGTTACTGATACTGGCAGAAGTCATATCAAGTGGGGCGCTGGTTCCTCCCCATTGAGAGGAATTGAGACATTGTGAAAAAGATGGTACGGCAAAAAGGTTGCAAATGAGCCCAAAGGCTATCAGCAATGTTCGACTTTGAAGTTGTATTGTCATCTGACAGATTTTTATAAATACATCCATTTATTGGCGGATTAGCTTTTTGTACTAAAATGGTAACCAGATGTTTCACTGGCTGAAACATCTATGCTACCAGTACTTTACTTATTGAACTTTTATATATTGAAGTTATTTAAAGCGAAATCCTTGCCAACTTATATTAAAATTTTATAATATGACTATTCCAGCTTAGTTAACAAGTTGATACAAAATAAGAAAGGAAAAAAATGAATGGTTTTAGATTAAGTGACAAGCTACTGGGCAGAAGTGATTTTATTGATATTTGAAGTAGGATAAGGAATCGGGAGTCAGGAGTGGGGGTACTCAATTGTGGGGCTCTAGCGCTGGGGCTTAAGCTGGTTTATAAAACGTTGACGTTTTTGAGTTGGCATAGATTGTATTAGGGCTCAGGAACAGGCATTGGGGTCGTCTGGACAGAGGGTCCTTAATTGATTTTGACACTACGAAAGGAGATAAAGGGAGTCCCCCGTCAAGTACACTGTGTGTTAAGTTGCTTTACATTTTGCGGTTTTACGTTTAAAAAAGCGGTCTATAGCATCGAAGCTAAACTTACAGCAAACTGCATCAAAGGGCAGGTTCTCCAGGCACCCGACTCCACATTAACCAACCACAATGTTGATCATCCTTTTGGGCACTACAATTACTTTTCGAACAGTCTTGCCTTCTGTCCATTTTTGAATAACTTCCAGTTCTAATGCCGCTTTTTCCATATCTTCTTTGCTGGCGTCTGAAGCGAAAGAGGCCTTGGTTCGCATTTTTCCATTGACTGAAATTGGATATTCAATGAAAGCTTCTACCATGTGCTTTTCGTCGAAATTCGGATATGCTCCCTTATGTACCGAAGGTTCGTGGCCCAAACGCTGCCATAATTCTTCGGCCATGTGTGGTGCAAATGGCGCAATTAAAACCACCAGATTGGTCAAAATCTCTGCGTTGTTACTATTGATTTTTCTCAGTTCGTTGACCGCAATCATAAAAGCAGAAACGCAGGTATTGAAAGAAAACCGTTCAATATCCTCTCTAACCCGTTTGATCGTGCTGTGCAAAATCTTCAATTCTGCCGGGCCAGGCGCAGCCGTACTCACGTCAAATTCACCTTGCTTGTTGAAAAACATTCCCCAAAATTTTCGCAAGAATTTAGAAACACCGTCAATACCGTTGGTATCCCAAGGTTTTGACTGCTCAATGGGGCCTAAAAACATCTCGTACATACGGAAACAGTCTGAACCATACGCTGCAACGACATCATCCGGATTGACTACGTTGAAATAGCGCTTTGACATTTTACCTACTTCTGATTTCGTTACCAGATTGGCATCAGTTGCATCGCTTTTTGGCGTAAAAACACCTTTTTGATAGACCCCCTTCCCACATTCAAAAATAGCTTCTTTATACTCTGGTCTCCACTCTACAAACTGTTCTATACTTTCCTTATTGATGTAAGACCCCGGTGTACCATATGCTTTCACATAGTTGATGTGGATTGGAATCTGTGCATAATCATCTCTGTTCCCTTCGTGCTCAACAATACCTGCACAAACAAATTTGCTGACACCATTCTCCTTTTCCTTTTTCAAAAACAAAAACTCGATTACTCCCTGAATCATTCCCTGGTTAATCAACTTCTTAAAAGGCTCACTGGTCGGCACTAATCCTTTGTCATACAGAAACTTATGCCAGAATCTGGAATACATTAGATGGCCAACGGCATGCTCTGTTCCTCCGATATACATATCCACTTCTTTCCAGTAATTGATAGCCTCTGGGCTCGCAAATTCTTTGTCATTGTTGGCATCCATGTAGCGTAGGAAATACCAACTGGAACCAGCAAACCCGGGCATAGTATCCGTTTCACGAGTCATTCCGTTTGGCAAATTAACCCAGTCTTCATTTCTGGCTAATGGTGATTTACCTCCTGCTGCTGGTTTGAAGTTTTCCAAAAACGGCAACTCCAAAGGCAAGTCTGCTTCAGCTAGCGGATGAGCGATTCCTTCTTTGTCATACGTAATCGGGAAAGGTTCTCCCCAATAGCGCTGACGGCTAAAGTTGGCGTCTCTTAGTTTATAATTGATGCGGCGCTTACCAATACCTCTTTCCTCAATTTGTTTGAGGGCAGCTTTGATGGCATCTGGAACTTCCATTCCATTGAGAAAATCAGAATTAATCATCACACCCAGTTTGTCAGCATTTGATGCACCCGGATATTTAGACTTATCCACCACATCAATTATAGGAAGCTCAAACTTTTTAGCGAAAGCATTATCGCGATCATCATCACTTGGTACAGCCATGATGGCTCCGGTGCCATAATCCATCAAAACGTATTCCCCAATCCAGATCGGTACTTTTTTGTTTGTAAATGGGTTGATCGCATGAGCTCCGATAGCACAACCTGTTACGTCTTTTACATCTGACATTCTATCCCGTTCCGATCGGCTATTTACATAATGCAAATACTTATCGACTACTTCTTTTTTATCAGCAGTAGTCAATTCAGCGACCAAAGGGTGTTCTGGTGCTAAAACCATATAAGTTGCTCCATAAATCGTGTCTGGTCGGGTGGTAAAGATTTCGATGTCCTTATCAGAACCGTCTATTTTAAAGAACAACTGTGCTCCTTCTGAGCGTCCAATCCAGTTTAGCTGCTGTGCTTTAAGGGCATCTGACCATTCAAGGTCTGTTAGATCTGATAATAAACGTTCAGCGTAAGCGGTAATTCTCAGGCTCCACTGCAACATAGCTTTTCTCTCCACAGGGTAGCCTCCCCTTTCGGAAACGCCGTCTTTGACCTCGTCATTGGCCAATACAGTACCCAGTTCCTCACACCAGTTTACATAAGAAACCCGGCGATAAGCTAAGCGATACTCTGTCAACACATCGTCCTTTTCCTTGGCAGTCATGGCCTTCCAGTCATCGGCTGTGAAAGTACCTTCATAGGAATTAGCAGCATCAACTTGCAGGTTACCTTCTTGTTCAAATCGTTCAACTAAAGCTTCAATTGGCATCGCTTTATTAGCCTCATTATCATAGTAATGGGAGAATAGTTTAATGAAAATCCACTGTGTCCACTTGTAATAAGCTGGATCTGAGGTAGTTACTTGTCGACTCCAATCAAAACTCAACCCGATATTATCCATTTGAGCGCGGTAACGCTCGATGTTTTCAGCGGTAGAAACGGCTGGATGAACCCCCATTTGTACGGCATATTGCTCAGCAGGAAGTCCGAAAGCATCATACCCCATTGGGTGCAACACATTAAAGCCATTCAGTCTTTTATATCTGGCAAAAATATCAGAGGCGATATAACCCAGCGGATGACCTACGTGTAGTCCGGCTCCGGAAGGATACGGGAACATGTCCAGCACATAATATTTGGGTTTACTGGTATCGTTTTCTGTTTTATAAACGCCATTATCTTTCCAGTACTGTTTCCATTTCGACTCAAATTCTTCTGGTCTGTAATCCATTATCTTGCTTATTTGAAGGTGATTTCTACATTCTTATAACGAAGTTGTTTAAAGCTATTTCCTATGCCTGCGGATAAGGCATTGATCCCCAGGGCTTCAGCTATTCCTTGTCGTCGTAGCTTGCTCCTCCGCCAGATCCTACGCCAGATCCTACGCCAGATCCTACGCCAAGGCTTCGGCTCCTGAGAAAGGCTTCGGCTCCTGAGAAAGGCTTCGGCGGCACGCGGATGGCTACATAAATTCTGAAAGGAATTTCCCGCTGGCGGATGGGAGGGCAAATGAGCTTTGCCCTGAGCATCAAGCCCTTATCTTCGACTTTAGGAGATAACTTCAACTTATCTACGGAAAAAAAGGTTTCTTGTGCCGTAATTTCCCTTAGAACTTGGTAAAATAAGCTGCGAAAGTATAGAAAATGCAGGACTTTTTAGTTGTAAACCCTCAATTAATAAAGTTAACCTAAAACTCAGGTTTACAATTTATTTTTATCTTTCGAGGTTAAATATGCGGATGAAACCAACTTCAGTTTTTAATTTTACGCTGTTCAGATCGCTTTGCTGTCAGACTTTTCCACAATCGCGGTCGAGAGAAGTCTGACAGCGCAGCGGTTTGATTTGCCAGCAAGGCGGTCTGAATAATTACATAAAAAACAAAATCTAATATTATGATTAAGAGCTTATTAAAAGTCGGTCTTTTGTTGGTGGTAGGTATTCTTGGATATAACTACTTTTTGGGAACACCTGAAGAAAAAGCGCAGGCAAAAGAGATTATCGGTAAAGGGGTTGATGTGGGTAAAGCGTCGGTAGGACTTCTGAAAGGAGAGGTCAATAAATTCAAATCCGGCAAGTACGATGATGCCCTTGACAAAATGGGAGGCGTGCTTGAGCAAGCTAAATCGAAAGTACAGGAAGGAGGGGAGTTATTAGATAAAATTGATGGATGGCAGACGCAAAAGGACAAGTGGACGATCAAAAAAGAAATAGTTGAAAAGCAAATAGAGGACTCAGACGGGAAACCTTCTAAAGAGCTCACTAAAAGGATAAAAGAATTAAATGAGGAAGCTAAACGGCTGGAGGAAGAAGGTAGGCAGATGTCGGAGGCTGCTGGGGAGTAATGCTGTTGGAAGTTGGAGGTGGAAAGTTCTCCGCCTCCAACTTCCAACCTGTACACATCACGCACGGTCACACAACTCAAAGTCAGAACAATCATCAACCAATATGTTTCCACGGTAGTAAAAATACACCCCATTCATATATTGGGCTTCGAAGATGATAAAATTAATATCCTTCTCTGCTACTATTTTGTAATTATACTTTTTCCAATCCTGATGATTGATGTAGTCCGTTTCAATAAGCATTTGATCTTTGGAGCAACTGGTTCTGCCTCCCCAAATGACTAAACGAATAGGCTTGTTGAAGCCAGCATAGTCCTTGGAATGGGCAAGAGCTAAAGAGAAATTATAGCAATTACCGCTCACCAGCGGGCCACTCAGTCGTTGCCCAACGCTTTCCCAGGTGCCATCATTACGGGTAATCAGGCCCATATAAGATTCCCCGTCAAAAGGATCTAACTTGACTCCCCAAAAGCCCGGAAGTATGTCGGGAGTAGTACCTTCCACACAAGGATGCCAACCAGCAGGAACTGTAGCGTCCTGTCGTTCTCCTTCAAAAGAAGCATTGTCTAGTGTAACCGTCTGATCCGGAACAGCGTACGCGAGAAGAATTGTGACTATTATAAAACTAAGTTTACCCATCAAAGTGGTATTTTATGAAATTGCTAAAGCATTTCTATTTAAACTGACCTAATGAAGTTGTTTACAGTTATTAGAGTTTATGTACAGAGCATTTGTATGGAGCCTGACTGGCCCAACTGTTCTTTTGAAAAAAAGCGTTCGTCTGGCCGCCGGACAGGCTCCCCTTAATAGCTAAGGCTATTAGGTTCCGGGCGTTCCTCGGTTTTTTTCAACAGCCCAATTGGCTTTCTAGACAAAATCTCTATACATAAACTCTATTCTGTTTGGTGATAACTCAAAACAGCTTCAATGTTAACTATTTCCTTCCATTTAAAAGCTAAAAAATAGTGTTTAAGGTTAAAATTAAGTATTTATTGGTTTCTACGGAGGTTAGCCTCTTGAAAAAACGATCCCAAATTGCGAAAATTGCTTCACTTATCGTTAAAGAATACTGAACATAGTTTTGTCTTCAAACGCCCCCCCCATTCCAATGTTCAAATTTTAGGATGCTTTAATCAATATTCCTACACTTCCTTCTCCCTATATTTTCTTACTTTTGGGCTTTCCAGGCGAAGGAGACCGCTGCACCTTCAGACCGCTTTGCGATCAGACCGTCGTCGGCTTCGCCTCTACTGTGAGATCGCCAACGTGGCTCTGCGATAGTGGGCAGTCTGACAGCGTAGCGATCTCATTCAAAAAACAAGAAGCATGCAAGGGCAAGAATTGCCATACAAAGCCAAGACAAAACCCAACTACTTCTACTCTATCATTAGTGTAGCCTTAGTTTTGTTTTTAATCGGTTTCTTTGCTGTGATTGTTTTGTACGCTCAGAAGCTTATCAATCTGTCAAAAGAAAATATTAATATCATGGTGGAGATCAAAAGAGATACTCCCCGAAAGAAGATAAAGAAGTTGAAGCAGCTCATTCAGCAACAGCCCAACGTCAGAGAAGGAACCGTCATTTTTATCAGCAAGGAATCAGCTGCTGAGTCAATGAAAGATGAGTTGGGTGACTTCAATAAATATGGCTTTCAAAATCCATTTTACGACGTGATCAACTTCAATATGAATGCGGATCAATTGAATGCTTCCGCACTTCTTGCTATTAAAAGCGAACTCGCATCAGAAAATATCGTAAGTGATGTTTACTATCAGGAAGGTCTGGTGGTTGATATTGAAAAAAACGTGCTCAAAGCAGGTTATTTTATTTTGGGTTTGGGGGCTTTGTTTTTGCTGGTCGCAGTCACTTTGATCCATAACACGATTAAACTGGCCTTGTATGCTAATCGTTTTTTGATTAAAAATATGCAATTAGTTGGGGCATCCTGGAGTTTTATAAGCAGACCCTATCTTTGGAAAAGTGTCAAAAATGGCTTTTGGAGTGCCTTCATTGCGAGCTTTTCTATCATTTCACTAGTATATCTGGCGCAATTAGATTTAGTAGATCTAAATGCATTGCAAATTACAAATGGATTAATAATCCTTATCACTGGCCTGTTTGCCATTGGTATTTTGATTACATTTTTGAGTACTTACTTTGTCGTCAACAAATATCTTCAGATGAGGGTCGATGATTTATATTAGTCAAAGTAATTACTTTTTTAAACTAGAATCATGAGTAAAAAATCAGACAAGAAAAAATCCGGTAATCCTAAAAGGAAAGTGGTGGTTACCCAAAAGAAAAAAGCATCTCCTACTACTTCGCGTAGAGGTGGAACTGCCAACAGAGCATCTGCAAAAGCACCGCTTATTTTCGGCAAACAAAATTACATTTACATGGCAGCAGGAGTTGGCCTTATCTTTCTTGGTCTTCTTTTGATGACCGGAGGAGGCATGGACGACCCTAACGAGTGGGATCCAGATGTAGTTTATAATTGGAGGCGTGTCATCCTGGCGCCCATGGTCATTCTTGCAGGGCTTGCCATGGAAATATATGCTATTTTCAAAGACAACGACCCGGTTGCCTCTAAACAAGATAAAACACTTGAAACAGTATGAGCGAAATCGTAAAGGCCATTATCCTTGGCATCGTCCAGGGTTTGACAGAATTTTTACCCGTAAGTAGTAGTGGCCACCTTGAGTTAGCCAAATACTTTATGGCTGATACCAGTGTGGCTGATCAAAGCATGTTGATGACGGTAATGCTACACGGTGCTACCGCATTGAGTACCATCGTCATTTTCCGAAAGGATATCCTTGAAATTCTCAAAGGGCTTTTTCAATTTAAATGGAATGAAGAAACGATTTTTTCTGCAAAGATCATTCTATCTATGATACCGGCTGTATTTGTTGGACTCGCTTTTGAAAAGCAAATTGAGGCTTTATTTGACCAGCAATTACTCTTGGTTGGAGCTATGCTTGCTATCACTGGTATATTGTTGCTGCTAGCCGACAGAGCCAAAAATACGGGTAAGAAAGTAAGTTTTGGACAGGCGCTTATCATTGGTATTTCGCAAGCCATTGCCATTCTTCCTGGTATTTCACGCTCCGGAGCCACTATTTCCACTTCTGTCTTATTGGGAATTGACCGCGAGCGAGCTGCACGCTTTTCTTTTTTGATGGTGGTGCCATTAATTATTGGTAAAATCGCGAAGGATGTACTAAGCGGAGAGATCGTCTACTCACCAGATGTCGTTGGTCCTCTGACTGCAGGATTCATTGCAGCTTTCGTTACAGGCTTGGTTGCTTGTACTTGGATGATCAAGCTGGTTAAAAATAGTAAGTTGAGTTATTTCTCCTATTACTGTTTTATCGTCGCTGCTTTGGCTATTGCTAAAGCTACGGGCCTTTTCTAGATTTGTCAGACTTACGAATTTTGAATGATTGAATTTTTGAATTCTGAATGGCCTCACTAATGTGATGGGACACGGATTTGACGGATCGAACGGATAAGGACGGATTTTTTTCGTAGCACGTGAATCCCTCTAACGTGCTTTGGGTAACTGAGCGCGATAAAAGAAAAAATCCGTGTAAATCCGTTCAATCCGTCAAATCCGTGTCCCATCAACGATAGAGGGCAACATTCAAAATTCAAAATTCCTTACCCTTCAATAATAAGAACATGGAACAAAAAGGATCAAAGCCACCTTATGATTTTAAAGCAGGTGCCGTACTTCTATTTGACAAACCTATGGGTTGGACCTCGTTTGACGTAGTCAATAAAGTACGTTATAGCCTGAAGCGCCTATTGCAGGTCAGGAAAATCAAAGTGGGGCATTCCGGTACGCTTGATCCACTGGCAACGGGTTTGTTAATTATTTGTACCGGTAAGTTTACCAAGCGCCTGACCGATATGCAGGGTTTGCCTAAAACATATACGGGATCGATTACTCTTGGCGGAACAACGCCTTCCTACGATCTGGAAACGGAGATAGACCAAACCTTCCCTACCGAACACATCACAACAGCGCTTCTTGAGACTGCCCGCCAATCTTATATGGGCCCTATTGAACAAATCCCTCCTATGTTTTCAGCTATTAAAATGGGCGGTGAAGCGCTTTATAAAAAAGCTAGAAAAGGCATTCAGGTGGAACTCAAGACACGACCAGTTGAGATTTTTCGATTTGATATTGATCAGACAGCCTTTCCAGTGATTGATTTTGAAGTGGATTGTAGTAAGGGTACTTACATTCGATCGCTTGCCTATGATTTTGGAAAGGCGGTGCAAAGTGGGGCGCACCTGAGCGCATTGCGGCGTACTAAGGTGGGTGAGTTTAGGATTGAGGATGCCTGGAATTTGGAGGAGTTTATTGCTTATGTGAATGGGCTTATGCCTTCGGAGGAGGACGTATGATATGGCTTGGAAGTCAGAAGAAACTTTCCTGCTAAAGTGTTTAAAAGATCGGTAAGCGCTTTTCGCGAAGCAAAGGGATTGCCGAGCTGAGACGCTGAGAAATAGAATGCGAATTAGAATTGCGTCTCAGCTCGGCACTCCCTCCGATTTGATAAAGCAAAGGGAATACTTACCGATCTTTTAGACGTTTCAATATGATGCCCGCAATAGCAGAGCCATTCCCATTGCAATTGCCACTAAAAAAGGGACACCTCAAAGAGGCGTCCCGGGTTGTGTAGTAGTATCGGTAATTTCCTAAACTATTACAATGGCTATCTTTATTGAATGAAGCAGTCCTTCATCCAATGTCGGTTATTTTGTAATAGGGGTTAGTTGGGTTTGCCAATCTATATTATCATTCTCAGATTTGGTCAAACCATCAGCCTTACTTAATACATTTAGTCTTGCCTTATGATCTTTCAATATATCGAGCATTGCTGTTGCAGAAATCGATTTCTTATGGTGTCCTACCAATTCACCATTGCTTTTAAAAATTAAAAAGCTGGGGATCATTTGCACATCATACATCTGTTTCATATTAATCCCGTCAAAAGAATCGCTATCCAGTTTCATGGACAAGAAATGCTGATCCATATATCCTTTGACTTCCGGGTTTGCATAAACGTTTTTTTCCATCACTTTACAGGGCATACACCAAGTTGCGGTAAACCGAACGATCAGCAACTTATCTTCTTCAACAGCTCGCCATTTAAGCTCCTTAAATTGAGCGCTGGTAATCTGAGGTTTTGCTGTAGACGCTTGAGTGGATGAAACAGAAGCGGTTGCTTCCGTTCCATCTACAGTCAAGTTGTTAGAGTTGTTGGTTTGATGTTTTGTAGTTGATACGTTGTCGCTACGTTTAATGGATGCAACCTCCTCGCGGGCTGCAATATTAGAAAATTTAAGTGCTGTAACATTGAGGGTTGAAAGTTCGAGCTTAGTCCTCCCAACTTTGGCTGCTTTTTTGGCAGGAGCTGTTTCTTCCTTTGTAGAAGATAAAGAAGTAAACGGAGCAATTGGCTCTGACGGTTTATTGGCGACATCCTGTGGGCTTACATGGGTATGCGTGTTTGATGTTTTAGAAACAGAAGAAGTTTCGTAAGAATCCATATCCTTGAAATGTGCTCCGGTGTAGACTATTGACCCAACAGGCCTATTCTTTCCACTCGGAGTAATTTTCTTTTTCTTCTTTTGTTTTTCAGCCTTTATGCTTGCCTTTTTGTTCGTTTGCTTATTAAAGAAAGTATCGGAGCGCTGATTTACAGCCTCCCGTTGAATAGCATTAGAGGCGCTTGGTGTGTAGTTTCCAGGATGTATTGATTCATCCACAACCTCTAACTTGGCAATACTCATAATGGTTCTCACCAGGTTCTTGCTTTCAGGGTTAAAGCGAGCTTGGTCATCATCGCTACCGATACAGTTCTTTTGTTCTGTTGAATAAACAGAAGGGCGGTTTACTTCAGGTTGAGCTGCTGTAAACATACTAGCAAAATCTACAGCACTACTGCTAGCGTTATAATTGGATAAAGGAGAAGATGTACAACTCTGAGTTAAGTGCCCAGTCTGGGACCAAACTAAAATAGCGAATAATACAATAGATTGAATAATAAACCGAATCAGACCTGAGTCAGTTTTACTTCTGATTACGGTTGTAACTTGTGGAATAAAATCCTCCGAAGTGTTGTTCTCAATTGGTTGGGTAACCTGGTTAATAACTGCCATGTACCTTTTTAGTTGGTTAAAAAATGCATACGCATACTACTAGACAGTGGTATACCTTAGATTCTGCATTTTCTCAGAGCAGTTATGCCATAAATATAGAGCAAACAATTTTGTTTACAAAATAGCGAAAGCCCGTTTCATCTATTGGTTTATGTTCTGACATATCCCTCTTCTGATTTTTCTCCAGAATAGAAAAAGGCCTGATTTCTGGGGTAAAATCAGGCCTTTCCGGATATTTATCCAGAGGATTCAAATGTAATATTAATTTATTTTCTTAGACACAACTTTTTTTTCGGGCTGGGTTATTTCCAGCTCTTTTATAACTTTTCCATCGCTCCATATGCCCATAGATCTTTGTTCTGGAGTATCCCCCAAGGCATAATTACAATAGGTATTTGAGCGCGTACAATCCAGTAAAGCGTCGAGGATTTTCCAGTAGCCAAAATAGTCTACGGCATCTTTTGTACTCGTGCTTTTTGCCCGACGAGCCGTAATATTTCTCACCCCATTATCCAGAAATGCATTGAACGAATAGCATTCATTGTGCCCGGCTTCTAATTGCTCACTTCCGTGATGATCTTTAAACTGCCGAACCAGGTTTCTGTCTCCAACCTTTGTCGCTGTTTCAAAAATTCGTAACCCTAGTTTATCTCCAACAATCCGATCATCTTCGCTCACCATGACCAGCAGTTTTGTATCTGCCGGGATACCACTGTAATCTTCTAATACTCCTCCCGACAAAGGGCCCGATCCAGGAGAACACAACATCAGCACCTTAGGTTGAGGAATGTCATTTTCGGCATAAGCCGCACCAAGCCCTGCCGATATCACACCACCGTAGGAATGTCCGACAAAAGCCAATTGAGAGACAATGGGCAGGACATGATTTGTCGTATCCATCATTATTGCCATAGCATCCTTAATAGCAGTCGCTACATTCGGAATAAAAGCAGCAGCGGATGGACTAAATAAATTTTTCTGAAAACGTGGAAAGAGAACGATGTTTCCTTTTCGCACCAGATGCTCAATCCAGTCGCCATAGATCACAGGATTGTAAGCGCCATAACCGTGTACAAAAACGACAAGATGAGCAGAATCAGGTCTTGGCAAAGCAGGTTCATACAACCAAAAGCCATCTGGCTTAGCTGCATAATCATACTGCACAATTGAATCGTGCAGGTACTCTGATCCACCTGGACCGGAAATTGGT
>Ga0209187_1001713_pt1 | contig 24006 bp, 15 predicted proteins | sample BantaG_FD_187430 | JGI IMG/M metagenome (GOLD analysis project Ga0209187, IMG submission 187430) | Marine algal microbial communities from Bantry Bay, Ireland - BantryBay_4 metaG (SPAdes) (version 2) | ecosystem: Host-associated > Algae > Red algae > Unclassified | place: Bantry Bay, Ireland...
TGATACCTTCCCATTCACAGAAGAAGGATCATGTCTTAAGATAATCAGAACATATAAAGTTATTGATTGGTGTATTTCAAGCGGTCCAGGATCTGTAACAAACCCTTTCGAGTTTGAACAAATAATCAAAGTAAGTAATACAGATAAACCTACATTTTCGAATGTATTTATGGACTCGACTTATTGTAGTTTTGCAGGAGACTGTGGAGGAATTGAAGTCAATGGATTAACGGCAATGTCTTCTGATCTTTGTACAGCGGATAATGAACTATTAAGAAAATATGAAACTAGAAATGCAGCTGGTCTTCTCGTAAAGTTTGGTGTCGGAAATGATGCAAGTGGATTTTATGAACTTGGAGATTATACAGTAACATTTACAGCAGAAGATAAGTGTGGAAATCAAGAAATTGCAAGTTCTACATTCTCTGTTATCAGTTGTAAACAACCAGTACCATATGCATTAAGTGGATTGACAACATCACTGACCTTGATGGATCCAGATGGAGATGGAGAATTTGATCCTATGGTTATGTTAGATCCTTCTTTCTTTGATAATGGAAGTTATCATCCATGTGGATTGGATGTAACGTTAAGTTTTTCAGCGGATACTTCTAACACGCAATTAATATTTGATTGTGATAGTTTAGGTATGCGGGATGTAGAATTATGGGTTACAGATTCAAATGGAAACAATGATTTTGTTGTTGTTGAAATAGACATTCAAGATAATGAAGATTTATGTGGTACGACAGCAGACTTTGTAGATATTCAGGGTAGAATATATACGTCAAAAGATGCGGAATTAAATAATGCCATGGTGCAGCTTATAAGTTCAGAAATGATAGAAGATATGACTGACGAAAATGGTGAATATGGATTCATGAATATGTCAAAAGGAGGCAGTTATATTATATCACCGAATAAAGATGATGATGTTCTTAATGGTGTAACTACATTGGATTTAGTGATGATCCAAAGACACATATTAGGAATTGCAGAATTAGATGATGTATATCAATACTTAGCGGCGGATATAAATCATGATGATAAGATTTCAGCATCAGATTTATTGAGTCTAAGAAAAACAATCTTAGGAATTACTACTCATTTCCCAAATAATACGAGTTGGAGATTCATTGATGAGCAGCATGTATTTGAAGATGAAACTGACCCATGGAGTGCTCCATTTGCAGAGTCCTATGATATCGCTGGTTTGGAAGAAAATATGTGGATTGATTTCATAGCTGTAAAAGTTGGTGATGTCAATGGTAATGTAGAATCAAATATTCAAGCTGGGGTTATATCAGAAAGCAGAAGTGCACAGACTTTAGGTATGATTATACCTGATTCCAAGGTTGAAGATGGTAAGGTCTATGAAATTAATATTCTAGCATCAAATGCAATTAACTTAAGAGGATTGCAATTGGCATTATCTCTTGAAGGATTAGAATTAATAGAGATAAAGCAAGGATCAATGAACATTAAGGCAAATGACATAGTGACTTCTCAAGGTGAGTTGAAAATGAGTTATGCAAATGCCATCGGTGATTATGTACAAGCGAATGATGTTCTTTATTCACTTGTTTTAAGAGCTAATAGTGATGGTCAACTTTCGGATATGATTGGTATAAATAATAAGGCACTAAATCCTGAAGCTTACATTGGTTCTGATCTTAGTATCGGATCTGTAGAAATCGAGTGGAAAGATAATGAAATCGTTGCGCCTGTTGAGTTGCTCGTAGCTGGTTCTGCATCACCAAATCCATGGAGATCTCAGTCAAAAATTAACTTTGAGATTCCTAGATCGGGAATTGTGAACCTTGTCATAAGAGACGTAGCTGGTAGAGTATTATTTTCGAAGGCTGAAGATTTCTCAGCAGGCAAACAATCATTTAATATTACAAATGATGATGTTAGTTTAGCTGGAATACTTGTTTATGAACTTCAATTTGGAGACCAAATAGTCAGAAAGAAGATGATTAGAATAGAGTAATTTAATATTATTTACTTTCAAAAAGTAATGCGGAAGTCGTCTTAATTGATGGCTTTCGCTTTTTTTTTAATTTTTTTAGCAAAGTACAATATGACTGGAAATATAATTCTATCATAAAAAGACGCTAATTATCAACTTTTTACATAATTAATTTTAACTACTATGAAGTTTTTAGATCTATATTGTTGATATTTAGTGTATTACAGATAATAAAAATTCGTAATATGTAATCTATTTATACAAAATTTGAATATATTTGCATTTAGATTATGTATAGATTATATACATGATTGAAAATTTTTATTGTTGAATTATTTCAAGTAATGAAACGCCAACCAAGATTGATTACAATCAGCAAAAAGATGCTAAGGAGTAGAACCGTCATAGTAAATTGCTAATAGGATTGTGAAAAAATGAAATTGAACGATATCATTTATACAATATTTCATTTCTAGGTTCAAGAACTTCCTTCTTATTTACTCAAGATTTTGCCAATGTTTAATGAAAATAGATGAAACAATCTATATTCTTATTCATATGTGCAGTTTCAATGAGCATTTGATTTACCAGACTAAATGAAAATCCAACATCCTATAATTTGGATATTTTACAAATCAGTAATTATTGAAAATGAAAAGAACTATAACATTCCAAAATTTAGAGTTTACTTCGATGAAGTATGTATTTGCATTACTGCTGTTTAGTTCCTTCTTGGTTCCAAGCACATTGTTAGGTCAATGCATACCAGAAGTAACTAATTTTCCTGTAGACATTACAATCAATAATAATAATGATGAATGTACTGCAACGGTAACTTGGGGAGAACCAAGCTATGCATTAGAGTGCGAAGATTTTGATGAATCCTTTGATGCAACAGATCCTACAATTTGGTCTTTAAATGATAATGGAGAGAATGGATCAGTAAACACAGCTTCAGCGCCAGCTATGGTTTCAATAACAGGTTCGACAAGTGGAACAGCAGGTACAGATACAGATACTGATTTTTGTATTACAATTCCTTTTACAGGAACTATGAGTTTTGATTGGACCGCTACAGCAAACGCTGGAGGAGCACAGCTTATTAATGATGAGCCAGCATATACTATTGACGGAACTGAAACGATACTTAATGTAATGGCAGTCCCAGCAGGTGCTCCAGTCGGTACAGGAGTAAGTACAGAATCAGGAGTTGTAGAAGACCTAGCAGTTACAGCAGGGCAAGTGTTTTGTTTTAGAGTAAAATCAAACAATCAAGGGGCTACAACTACTTTAGATCTATCAGGTTTTTCATTTGAAATTACTCAGATCGAACAAACAGATGGAGTTGCTATTGATAGTGAGCAACCGCCAGGAATATATCCAATAGAATATTCAGTGCCAAGTTGTGATGGTACACTAACGACATGTGACTTCAATGTAAGAGTTGTAGATAATCAAAGCCCAGTTATAGACTGTCCTTCAGATAGTATTATCCAATTAACTATAGAACAATGTGATACACTAGTAACATATGATGTGCCAGAGTTTACAGATAACTGCCCAGATGCTGTCATTACACAGATAGAAGGTTTACCATCTGGATCATTATTTCCAATAGGAGAAAATGTAATCTCTTTTGAAGCTCGAGACACAACAGGTAATGCTGATACTTGTACATTTTCAATTATTGTTGTCGAGTATGAGCCAAATGGATTGCTCTGTAATGGTGTTGTTAACTTTTCGATAGATGAGACTTTATGTTCTGGTGAATTATTACCAAGCATGTTGATAGATGTTTCCACTGTGGGATGTGCAGATAGTTGTACAATTACGTACAAAGGTGAAGACGGAATAAAAAGACCAGCGATATTCTCAACGGATGATATTGGTAACAGTTATGAATACGAAATCTGTTGTGGAGGTATATGTTGTTGGGGTATAGTTAATGTAGAGTATAAGTTTGATCCAGAAATCTTATGTGTAGAAAATGATACACTATCATGTACACAAGCATTTGATGAATCAACAATACGACCAGATATAAGCATATCATGTGCTCCTGCTACATTATTATTAATTGATGAAGAAATTGAAATACTAAATTGTGATACATTTTTCACGGCTAAGATGGTAAGAGAATATACTGCGGTAGATATTTATGGAAATACATCAGACACTTGTATCCAAACTATTTTCTTAGAGAGAACAAATCTTGATAGTATTAGTCCAGTGCAACCTTTTGCTTTATTTAATAGCAACCCTTTAAGTTGTAGTAGTGGATTTGCGACGACAAGTCAAGGATACCCTTTTCCTGCGCTGTCAGTAACTGGTGCTCCAAGACTAAGAGTTGAAGGCGGAGGATTTGTAGATTTATTCCCTTTTGAATCAAGTATTATTTGTAATGGATTTGCAGAATTTGAAGATAAGATAATGCCAAATAGTACGAGTTGTGTTACAAAAATTTTAAGAACATTTACCATTGGAGAATGGTGGTGTGGAGGCACAAATGAAAGAGAATTTAAACAATTTATAGAAGTGGTTGATTTTGAAGGACCAGAAATTACTTGTCCTGTAAATATGACTGTAAGTACTAGTTCGTTTGAATGTTCAGCATCAGTAACCGTACCATTGCCAGGAGCAATGGATAAGTGTAATGATGATCTTACATATAACCTTGGAACTCCAGTTGGAGATTTTGAAAACTACAATGGTGAGTCATTTGACTTGGGTGTCGGGGTACATACACTTCAGTATGCGGTATATGACGCATGTGAGCAAGGAAGTTTCTGTACATTCACAGTAACAGTAGTAGATAATGCTGATCCGATTGCAATATGTGATCAATTTACAGAAGTAAGTCTCTCATTAGAAACGACTACCTTCGTACCAGCAGAGGCTATTGATGATGGCTCATTTGATGAATGTGGCCCTGTAACATTAAGTGTAGCTAGAATGGATGATCCTGGTTTTGAAGACTTTACGGGTTTCGGACCTATGGTCGATATCAGTTGTGCAGATGCTGGTCAGACAGTAATGGTAGGACTGCTAGTAACAGATGCTGGAGGAAATACCAATATGTGTATGGTTTCAGTAAATGTAAAAGATAAGGTAGAAGCGCAAATGGTATGTCCAGCGGATACAACTGTAGAGTGTAATTTTGCATTCGATCCAGATAATTTAGGTGCTTTCTTCGGAGAAGTTCAGATATTTGATAATTGCCCAGCGGCAAATACGGTGGATCAAACAATAGTAGGAAGCTTGAACACATGCGGAAGCGGTGTATTAACAAGACAAATTACTCTATTTAATGCACAAGGAGTACCTACTGATTTCTGTGAACAGAGGATTACGTTCGTAAGTGGAACACCACTGCAATTCAGCGATATTACACCACCAAATTCACCTGTAGAAGTAACAGGATGTGGTATTGGAGCCCTAGCAGCTGCGAATGTGCAAATGCCAATCATTCCGGATGGTGTATGTCAACAGGTAGCAATAGCAATTCATAATGATACCTTCCCATTCACAGAAGAAGGATCATGTCTTAAGATAATCAGAACATATAAAGTTATAGATTGGTGTATTCCAAGCGGTCCAGGATCTGTAACGAACCCTTTCGAATTTGAACAAATAATCAAAGTAAGTAATACAGATAAACCTACATTTTCGAATGTATTTATGGACTCGACTTATTGTAGCTTTGCAGGAGACTGTGGAGGAATTGAAGTCAATGGATTAACGGCAATGTCTTCTGATCTTTGTACAGCGGATAATGAACTATTAAGAAAGTATGAAACTAGAAATGCAGCTGGTCTTCTCGTAAAGTTTGGTATCGGAAATGATGCAAGTGGATTTTATGAACTTGGAGATTATACAGTAACATTTACAGCGGAAGATAAGTGTGGTAATCAAGAAATTGCAAGTTCTACATTCTCTGTTATCAGTTGTAAACAACCAGTACCATATTGCTTAGATGGAATTAGTACATCATTGACATTGATGGATCCTGATGGTGATGGTGAGTTTGATCCAATGGTAATGTTAAGTACAGATTTCTTTGATGCAGGAAGTTATCATCCATGTAGCTTAGATGTAACCCTAAGTTTCTCATCGAATGTTAATGATACACTACTTGTATTTGATTGTGATGATTTAGGTGCACAAGAGGTAGAATTATGGGTAACTGATTCAAATGGTAATTCAGATTTTTGTATTGCTAGCTTAGATGTACAGGATACTGAAGGGTTGTGTAGTCAAGCTATTGATTGTCTGGTACACGATTTTACAGGATGGACAATTGCTACTTGTAATGCAGATCCAAGTGAGGGAAGTGGACCAGTAGGCGTTATTTACGATACTAGATCAACTGGCACTGCAACACCTGGAGAAGATTGGTCTCCAAGCATAACATCTATTTATCCATCTAATTGGACAGTAGATCAGATTGGTCAAGTATTCGGTATAACTACTGATGGTGATGCTAATGTATATCTTGCTTCATCTGATGTTTACGATAAGCAATTTGATGTTGATCCATTTGGACCAGCGACTATTTTCAAAGCAAGTCCAAGCACTGGATTTGTTGCTACAGTTTTGGCTACGCTTCCTAATACAGGCGGAGCACTCAATGGTATTGGAAATATTGTCTATGATAATGAAACCAATATCTTATATGCTTCAAATTTAGAAGATGGAAAGATTTATAGCGTTAGTGCTTCTGGTGCTATCTTGAATATATACGATCCATGGTCTGCAGATAATGGTGTGCCAGGAATTGCACCTTCAACGGAACAGGTTTGGGGATTAGGAATTAATGAAGAAAACGGAAATAAGAAGCTTTACTTTCCACGAGTTGGTGGAGGAGAGAGAGCAATGTACAGTATAACCTTAGGAAGTGATGGAAGCTTCCCAGCTAATGGTAGCGAAGTTGTAGAATTCAATAACATCATTGGTAATGGATTAAGAATCACAGATGTTGACTTTAGTCAAGATGGTCAGCAAATGATATTTGCAGAAAGGGGAACTGCCTTTATTACAGGTGCTCACAATGCAAAAGTATTGAGATATGATCTTACAGGTAGTGGATGGGCTCAGTCAGTTAAGTACTTCGTTGGAGGATTAGTAACAGATGAATTCCCAACTATCCAAGTGGATCAAGGTGAAAATTCTGGTGGTGGAGTATCATTTGGACCAACAGATGTCAATACTGATGTTGTAGGTGAAGATGAGATTGTATGGACTTCAATGAATTACTTCGAAAATGATATGAATCAACTATTATATGGACTTCAAGGTATGGCGGTTAATGGGAATACTGCGAATAATTTTGAAACTGATATAGTAATTGATTTTGATGGAATCTATGCAACAGATAATTTCGAACAAAAAGGAGAAATGGGTGATGTAGAAATTTTTGGATGTTCTTCTGAAGCATTTGGAAATAAAGTAGACATCCAAGGTAGAATATATACTGCTGAACATGCAGAGCTGAATGATGTGATGGTTGAGTTGGTTAGTTCAGAAACAGCTGAGGACATGACAGATGAAAATGGTGAGTATGGATTCATGGATATGCCTCAAGGTGGAAGTTATATTATATCACCGAACAAAGATGATGACGTTCTTAATGGAGTAACTACATTGGATTTAGTGATGATCCAAAGACACATATTAGGAATTGCAGATTTAAATGATGTATATAAATACCTAGCGGCGGATATAAATCATGATGATAAGATTACAGCATCTGATTTATTGACCCTAAGAAAAACAATCTTAGGCATAAATAATAAATTTATAAATAACACAAGTTGGAGATTTATAGATGAGCAACATGTATTTGAAGATGAAACTGATCCATGGAGTACACCATTCGCAGAATCATACGATATAGAGAGCTTAACAGAAGATATGTGGGTTGATTTCGTTGCGGTAAAAGTAGGGGATATCAATGGTAACGTAGATGTAAATGTTCAATCAGGAATTATTTCTGAGACAAGAAGTTCGCAATCATTGATCATGTCTCTTCCTAATACTCAAGTAGAAGCAGATAAAGTATATGAAATTGATGTGCTTACATCAGATGCTATAGATCTAAGAGGATTACAAGTTGCATTATCTCTAAATGACTTAGAATTAATAGAAGTTAAACGAGGAGCAATGAATATCAAATCAAATGATTTTGTAGTTGTTAATGGGAATGAATTGAAAATGAGTTATGCAAATGCAATTGGCGATTATACTCAGGCAGATGATGTGCTATACACACTAGTTGTAAGAGCTAAGATTGACGGTCAATTTTCAGAAATGGTAAGCATTAATGATAAGGCTATAGATGCAGAAGCTTACATGGGAACGGATCTCAATGTTGGATCTATTGAAATAGAATGGAGAGATGATGAAGTAGTTGCACCAGTAGAACTATTGGTTGCTCATTCTGCATCACCAAACCCGTGGAGATCTCAATCAGAAATTAATTTTGAGATTCCAAGAGCTGGAGTAGTTAGTGTAGTCGTAAGAGATGTAACGGGAAGAGTATTATATACTAAGTCTTCTGATTTCTCAGTTGGTAAACAATCATTTACATTGACAAATGAAGATGTTTCAGTTGCGGGAATCCTTCTCTATGAGCTTAAATTTGGGGAACAAATAGTTCGTAAAAAAATGATAAGAATGAAGTAATACGTTTTACTTGAATAGAAATACTAATGCGGAAGTTGTCTTTATTGATAGCTTCCGCTTTTTTGATAAAGTATGTAGAGCTATACTTTAGATGCCATCGACAGAACTCTTTCTTCTTTTGTTGAGAGATAGGTGTTATATTCTATATAGTGAATTCCAATGAATTGAAATTGATATTAGAGTGATTGCCTTATTTTTAATTTTTTCTCTATACCACTTTGCGCCGAGTTGAAAATATATCAATAATACCGATTACTATTGAATTTGCCGCATACATTCGTCTGCAACATTCAATATGTATCGGCATTTACCAATAGCATTATGCGGCAAATTGAAACACAATTGGTATAACTATTTTAAAATGTAATACTCAGTGCCGATTAAACGTTATCTATTCAATCAGATCTATATAGCCTATAAAAAACATTGATACACTCGCAATATTTTATAATCAAAACAAAATGCATATGTATCGATCAACGCTATTCATTATTTTTATTTTATCTATTATTTCTTGTCAGCAAGATCTTATCCAAGAAGAAATAAGTGAATCATTAGGAGGAGATATCCCTGCGGAGTTGACTTCTTATTTCAAAGCTTTTCAAGACGAAGCAGAACACCATGGTGTAATAGTAGATTACGATGCTGCGAATGTAACTGCAGAAATTGAAGTATTTAATCAAGGATCTGTTGCGGGCACTTGCACCACAAATGGACATGATCTTAGGCACATTACCATAGACAAAGAATTCTGGAATAAAGCCTCTCATCTCCTCAAAGAAATGATCATTTTCCATGAACTTGGACACTGTATTTTAGGTCGAGGGCATAAGGAAGACTCTTTTGAAAATGGAGTATGTCAAAGTATAATGCGCAGTGGACTTGGATCATGTAGTGATGCATACGTTTCGCAGAATAGATCTTATTTTATTACAGAGTTATTTACTGGAGAAAATTGATTTACTAATGTTGTTCTTGACATAATCAATTTATAAAGTACCTTTATAAAGGTACTGCAACTATTTTTTTTCTAGTAGGTTGTTATACCATTGTCTTTTACATAAATGTATGATACTTTCATTATCAGGATATTTTTCTTTGATATGAAATCCATAGAAGATACTATAATTGATCAATCCAGATTACTTCAAGTAACTGAATAAATAAACAGCTTTACCTATTTCTGAAATCTCTGAAGTTTATAAAATGCTGGGCATTAATCATTTTTCAAACCAGAAAATTTTGTTTCAAAGTCAGCTTCATCACTAATGTTGAATATTACCTTTTCGGTTTCAAGTTCTTGTCCTTCAATTTGAACGGTCCAGTGCTATTTCTTACCAGAAAGTAAATATTTGTCACTGTTTTCAAGATCAAATTGTTGTTAGAATTGTTGCAGGCACTCATAGTTTATATAGAGAGTACTGCGATAGAAGAAATCATTGAACTTTATCCTAACCTTAATGCAAAGTAAAAGGCAGATTTGGATGCAGGGCTTTGATTTGTCTTAGTAGAAATAGTTTCAATTTTTTTAGATGGATATTTTTAAAGGGCAAGATTAACGGCTTATTTCGATAAGAATGTTATATTAATAACCTGTGTTCGATTATTATAGCCATATACAATTTCATGAAAACGCTTTAGTCAAGGCAGATTTACGCAGATATAGCGAGCTATATCAAGAAATTTAACGATGGATAAAGTGATTTTCGTGGAATCGTCAACAACTTATGATGTATGAAATTTATTAGGCTTTGTAAACCAACATTTTGTATGAGTTAGAATAGTCGAACTCAGGTCAATAAATAATTTTCCTTAAAAAAGCCAGCAAGGAACACTAACATCCTCGCTAGCTTAAACACCATCTTAATCAAAATAGAGTTATTGGTTAGTCATAATCTTTTTTCAGTCTCGATATGATTATCAAGCAACAATGTGCTTATTTGTTTGTGTTTTGATTCAAAGTTGCTAATTGATACTTTGTCACGCATCTATGTATATATATAGAGAGGCATAATCTATGAAATCATATAGTATTTTTATTTGGGTAGTCTCATTTGTCATTTCTATATGAATTCATACATCCTTCATTTCTAATCAAAACATAGAAGAGAATAATATGTCAACCACTTAGATTTGGATTATTGTTTTACTCCAAAATCATTAATTATGTTATTTGACTTTAAATTAGAACTAGAAGATGTATCAAGAAGCAATACTAAGAATATTCTTTATCAATTACATACCTATCGTTTTTACTTAATTATTACTATTGTAAGTATAGCATTACTGTTATGCGGTTATTTGCTAAGTGGAGTAGTGTTTGGCTTAGGAAGCAGTATTATATATTATATGTATAAAATATGGATCGATATGTCACTTATGTCTTTTAATACTGACGGCCTTAGCTTTGACCTTCAAGACGTGATCAATGATCTTGAAGGGAGATAAAAAAGTATAATAAGGACTTATTTACTCAATGAATTCATATAGAAAAGTTTTGTTGGTGATTCATAGATGGTAGTCAAAGAGGTATGTCGTAATATTATCTTTTTAAACTGTATCAATTTTATTATCTTCAATGAATGGCAGCTATTCAAAAACATATCAATCTAATGGCTTTTCAGCGGATAGCTGTGATTTTGTATGTGATGTTCTATTATTCGATAGCGGTAACAGGCCAGGATCCAAACGATAGATTGGTTATAGATGATCTACGTGCCGAATTATCCTCCACGAATGAGCTGTCTGTTCAAACAGAGGTGCTTCATGACTTCTGTCTATATTATCAAGTGAAAGATTATCAAGTGGATAGTGTAATACATTATGCTAAAGTTCTTTTGGCGTTGGCAGAGCGCAAAAACTATCCCATTGCGGCCATTCTTGGTCATCGGATGTTGGGAAGCCAATATACTAGAATCAGTAGGTATGAGGATGGAAGAATACACCTGTACAAATCTATGGATATAGCCAGAGATATTAATTATACTCACTACTTATTTGACTCATACAATCCATTGGCGAAGAATTACTTTCAAGAAAACAAACTAGATTCGGCGCTATATTATTTCAATAAAAGCATAGATCATGCTACTGGTATGCACTCCAAGCTCAGTATCTTTCATGTTGGGATCGCAACTGTTTATGGTCAATTGGGGCGATACGAGATGCAAGAAAAGCACCTCCAATTGAGCTATGATAATAGCGTAAAAGCAGATATCAGATTAGATCAAATTATAGCATTGACTGGGATACTTGACTTCTATAGTGTGACTATTGTAGATCCGATCAAGTTCAATAAGTACAAAAAAATGTACGATGAACTCATGTCTTATTATAGTAATCTCCAATCCAATTTTCATTCTAATTTTATATTTTTAGATAGCTTATCTACTGATGACCATATAGACTTTCTTATAACATCATTGGCAGATAATAAGAAGACTGGATATATAGAGGGCGTTTATTTTAATTATTTGAAATTACAAGAATTATTAATAGAGAGTGGCCAGTATAAAGAATGTGCGGAACTAAGTTTAGATGCGATAGAATACTACAATTCTCAGAATGGAGTAAGGCTTGAGATTTTGGTAGATATATACAAGAATAAATGGATCTCTGAATCTAAATTAGATAATGCGGAACAAGCTTTCGAAACCGTAGAATATTACCACTATCTCAAGGATAGCCTGATAGTCGCCAATAATTCTGAAAGTATCAATGAGCTAAGTTTAAAGTACGAGACAGCAATAAAAGATGCAAAGATCTCGGAAATGAGTATTAAAAATTATAGACGAACAACTCAACGAAATTATGCATTATTCGCTAGTGGGCTTCTTCTTGTACTAGGATTGTATTTTTGGATCAGATTTAGATATAAACAGCGGCAGATATTGGCTGAGAATAGATTGCAAGCCGAAAGAATCACTAATTTGGAAAAAGAAAAGATGATTCTATCTCTTACTTCAATGCTAGAAGGGCAAGAGGCAGAAAGAACACGTATAGCACAGGATTTGCATGACGGATTAGGAGGATTGTTATCATCGGTTAGGAATCATTTTTCTCTCATAGAAGTCGAAGTGAAAAAGCTAGATAAGCTCAATGTATATGATAGAACCAATTCGATGATTGATCAAGCTTGCAAGGAGGTTAGGCGAATCTCACATAACCTGATGCCCGCTAGTCTGCAGCTTAACGGCCTCGTGGCTACAGTACAGCAATATTGTCAAGATATTCTGAATACTAAGAAACTTGAAGTCCAATTTGAACAGACAGGTATGGACAATTTTAGACTGGAGGAAGCTAAAGAAATATTCATTTATAGAATAATCCAGGAAGCGGTTACCAATGCTTTAAAACATGCTGAAGCAAAAACATTACTAGTACAATTGGGGTATTTTGAAAATGATGTCACACTGATAATAGAAGATGATGGAGTAGGCTTCATTCCAGATATTACTCAAGACGGAATAGGACTGAAATCCATCAAATCTCGTGTAGAACACCTCAACGGTCACCTCGATGTTGATAGTCGAATAGGTGAAGGTACGACGATAACCATAAACATACCACATGAATAATGATGCTATAAAAATTGCGATTGCAGACGATCATCAAATGGTGTTAGATGGGCTGCAGCTTATCATATTACAAGAGCCTTCGTTGGAGTTGATCGGAATTGCAAAGAATGGACAAGAGGTATTGGACTTACTAGCCAAGAAGAAAGTAGAAGTTTTACTCCTTGACATCAATATGCCTATCATGAATGGTATAGACACTATGAAAATAATAGGTAAACAATATCCTGATCTTGCAGTTCTAGGTCTGTCGATGTTAGATGATACGATAGTGATCAAAAAATTAGTCAAATATGGTGCTCGTGGATTTTTGCTGAAAAATTCGGGAAAAGAAAAAATCATTGAAGCAATAACTGAAATTCATCAAGGACAAAAGTACTTTGACAAATCGATCATCAACAAATTGTTGGAAAACGACAACACAAAATCGGTAGGAACATCTCTATTTCCTAAACTATCCCGCAGAGAAAAAGAAATATTAGAACTCATCATCCAAGAGTATACGACTCAGGAGATTGCGGATGCATTATTTATCTCATTTGGGACTGTAGAGACACATCGGAGGAATATTATTAATAAACTAGGTGTGAGGAATACAGCTGGTATGGTACGTGTAGCTATGGAGTATCATTTGTTGGAGGATTAGTCTAGTTAACAAGCAAAGTCTTTTTAAAAAATCTATGATTTCGTAGAGGAAGTTCGATGGTCTATTCTGTAGATTCACTTTTATAAAATAATTAAGTGACTTCTATGAAAAAAACTTCTCTTTATATTATAATTACTCTAATAGAATCGTGCTCAAATATCACTGCACCAGCAGAAGGCGGACAAGGAACTATTACTTCGGGAAGCGGAACAGTATTAATTGGGAATTAAGATAAAAAATGGGGTAATGGTACAAATCAAAAAAATACATAAAACGCCCTAAATTATCAATAAGAATAATTTAAGGCGCAATTTATCTTCAAAATGAAATATGACCTTTAGATTAAATCATATTAATTATTTAAAGGTCAGTAGATAGTTACATATATAATTTGTATCTTATGCCAATATAAAATAGTAGTATTATGAAATTATTCAAAGGGAGAAACCTTCTAGAGTTTGCTGAAGAGTTTAAAACAGATGAAAACTGCAAAGAATACTTGTCGGCAATAAAATGGAAAGAGAGCTATAGCTGTAAGAAATGCAACAATAAAACCTCCCAAATAAGAAGTGATTTTTCAAGAACTTGCAATAGGTGTAGTCATACAGAGTCGGTAACTGCGAACACTCTTTTTCACAAGGTGAAATTTGGAATACGGAAAGCATTTTTTATATGTTTTGAAATGTCTACTTCAACAAAAAGTTTATCGGCGAGTTATATGGGCGTTCGTTATGGAGTGACAGAAAAGACAGCAAGATTGTTTATGCATAAAGTGCGAGAGGCTATGAAATCAAGTCAAGATAACCCGATGGATGGCAATGTTGAAGTTGATGAATTTGTAGTTGGCGGAAAAGAAAAAGGAAAAGTGGGAAGGAGTTATGACGCAAAGAAGAAAAAGGCTGTATGTGCCGTAGAATATACAGATGAAGGAAAAGTAAAGCGCATGTATGCGATCAAAATAGATAATTATTCAGCTAAGGAATTACGATTGTTATTTGACAAACATATTTCAAATACCGCCGAAATCACGACTGATAAATGGAAAGGATATCGTCCATTACAAGAAGAATATCATATTAATCAAATTGAAAGTAACGGAGGATTAAATTTTCAAAAACTACATACCATGATTCATCAAGTTAAGTCATGGATTAGAACCACCTATTCTTGGGTAAGTCCATTTCATATAGATAGGTATTTCGATGAATTTTGCTATCGTTTAAATCGATCTCAATCCAAGAATAACATTTTTAATAATCTCATTACAAAAATGGTACTAGCCCCTAAGATATATCAGCAAAAACTGATATGCTCTTAACTACTGATCTCTATTTTTAAAAATTATTTACTTATCTAAATGAGCTAGACTTGATTGCAGGAGGCGTTTACAAAGACACTTAATGAAGTGGCACTATCATGAATGGTAAAATGGAATACGAAAAAAGCGGCTACCAAATTAATGATAACCGCTTTGATTTGATGGATTAAAGTTATTTTGATTTCGAAATTAAATCTTTGATCTCTTTCAATTCTGCTTCTAACTTTTCAATTCTTTCGTTTTGAGATATGATGATCTCCTGTTGTTCTTAAATCGCTTTCACAATGACAGGAATAATGTCAGAATACCTAACACCCAGTCTAGCTGCTGGTGTTTAAAGCTTAGTCATCAATGTCTCAAAATGCATCATTTTACTAAAGGGTTGAATAAGTTTGTATTTATTTTTCTAGTAATTTCTGCACAACTTTTTCTTTGTTACTTCTAGAAACAGGAACTTGAGTACCATTTTCTAGAATCAACATGTAATTTGATTTTTTATTGAGTTTAAAAACCTTGTTTATGTTGACGAGGTAGCTACGATGACATCGAAAAAAGTCTTTCTCTGGTAAAATTTCTTCTAATGACTTCAGAGATTCAATCACAAAGTATTTTTCGCTGCCATTGTATACATTGGCATAAATGTCTTCTGACTTGATGTAGCTAATATCTTGAGAACGGAGGAAGATATAACCATCCGTAGTTTGAAGTGGTATTTTATTGGTTTTGTTGTTCAAAAGTAAGGTGTTTGTTAGTTGATTTAGGCTATCCGCATTGCTACTTTCGATTGACAATCGAGTTTAACAATTGCTATCGTTGTTATGTGTTATTTTAAATTATTAATGTGACCCCTGATGATTTATTTTTTTTCTTTTTGCAGGTTTATATTGCAAGAAGTAACCTCAAATACAATGGGAATCAATGTTTTCGAAGTAAAAGCTAGGAAGAAAAGAAGTATAAATGGTAGTAATATAAGGTCAAATAAGTGAATGGTATGGTATGGTAGGTGAGTGGTATTGCTAGATAGATGTAGAAATTGCTATAAGCTTTGACAATGAAATTACTTAACGGTAGCAATTCGCTTTAAAAGGTCGAAATATTAAATAAATGAAGTGTTTTGAGGGTAAATGGTATTGAATTATAAAATATTTTTTCAAAATAAACTTTTATTTTTATAAATAGGTTGAAAGCCTTATTTTTGAAAAAAAACCAAAATTTAACCCATGAAAAATCTTCTAATAATAATGCTATTATGCTGTCTGAGTTTTCACATCAATAGTCAGAGCCAATTACTTTTTGATGAAATAAACTTAACTGAAGCACGAGATAAATATGACTTGACTGGTGAGGGCGCTATCATTGCTATTTTTGACCGAGGAATTGATTATCGGCATCAGGATTTTATCAATGATGATGGTACCACAAGGATTATTGCAATTTGGGATCTATCAAATCAGGAAGGTGCCAATGCTTCTGATAATCCTTATGGGTATGGAACGATATTTCGTAGATCACAAATAAATGATGCATTAGATTTAGGTATAAATCTTAACACAAGAGATGCATCAGGCCATGGAACGGTGACAGCAGGAGTTGCAGCTGGAGATGGTTCCGAAAGTCAGCTTGGAACAGAAGGAGTGGCTCCCGATGCCGAATTAATCATAATAAAAATTACGAGTGAAGGAGCGGTAGCGCATAGTGATCAAGATCCAGAATCTGCGTTTTACGAGGAAAGTTACTTAGACGAAGCTATTAATTTCGTAAAAAACATTAGCGAGTGAAGAAGGCAAGCCAGTTTCTATGATAGCAAACTTTGGTAGCCTGCAGGGTCCAATGGATGGAACGAGTGCTATTGCAAGAATGATAGATGATGAGTTTGATGATGAAGATGTTGGAGTAGCTTTTATTTGCGGTTCTAGTGATGATGGAGATTTACGAAATCACTTAAAATTAGAAATGCAGCAAAATCAAAGCTACGAATTTTCAATCACAAAGAGTACTACATTTTTAAGAATGGATATGTGGTATTTGGATACCGATGAAGTAGAATTTGAAGTGTCAATTGATGGAACATCTTATACGATACCTTCTTTAGTAGGTCCCGCTGATTCACAAAGTAGTAATGAAGGGCTATTTACCTATTATCATAATGGATCAAATCTAGATTTTTTTGGTGCCGAAAACAGTAAGAATGAGCTTTTGATTGATTTTAATGGTAGTTTTTCAAAAATTGATGTAAAAGTAATTGCAAAACAAATATTCAATGGACAATTGAATGCTACGCTTAATCCGTCAAATATTTTCTTGCCTGGATCTAATGAATTTAGCAATTTTACGACGGAAGGAAGTATTTGGGACCTAGCTGCTGCAAGAAACAATATCTGTCCCAATTCCTATATACTAAGAGATGATTGGATGTCGATTGATGGCAATTCATATTCTTATCCAGGTCATGAAAATGGTGTGGGTAGCCTATGGACAGGGAGTGGAATCGGTCCAACAGTTGATGGTAGACTAGGCATAGATATTTCTGTTCCGGGAAATATAAATTTTGGAGCATACGCTAAGGATTCATATTTCGCTTTTTTAACTGCTAACAAAATAGAAGATGGTGATAATCCGTATGGAGTGATTGCTGCAGTGAGCGGCGCCAATCCTGTTTTGGCTGGTGTGGTAGCTTTAATTCTGGAAGCTGACCCAAATCTATCTGCACCAGAAATTAAAGAAATCTTACAAAATACAGCTAGAGCCGATTCTTTCACTGGGATTGTTCCGAATACTACTTGGGGATATGGCAAATTAGATGTTTTAGCCGCCTTAGATGAGGTGATTATAACGAACGTTGATGATAAGAACATTACTTCTGAAGAATTCAAAATAATGAATCCTGTAATTCGAGATCTGTTAATCATGCCTGAGATTGATGTAACAGGATTGTCGACTTTGAGAATTTTAAATACAAATGGGAAAGAACAGATTGTTAAAGAGGTAAATAGTATTAGTACAGGATCATCTATTCAAATCAATATGGAAAACCTATCTTCTGGACTGTATTATTTAGTGTTTGAATCACAGGATAGAATATGGACTAAGAAGGTTGTTAAGCAATAGGTCTGTTTGCATTGTACATTTAGTTGTTATTTTCTGATAAGTCTAAGTAGACATGCGGATTGCCTTCAAGGACGAATCCTGCCCAGTAGTATGGGTGGGAATAATCTTTATGGGCTTCAAAATCATTTTTTGTTTTTTCTAGGGCATCATAAAGTGAGATTCCCGTTACCCAATAAGTATACATTTGGATCATGAATTCGGCTGTAGCTTTTTCGTTTACTTTCCATAGGGTTTTGATTACAGTTTGTGTGCCGTTGTCTAGGAATGCTCGGGAGAGGGTTTGGACGCCAGCGCCATAGGCAGGAAGGCCGATTCCTGTTTCACAAGCAGAAAGTACGACAACTTTGGGTACTGAGATTCCACTTCTATAAAATTCGAAACCATATAGTTTTTCAGATTCATTATTTGTTAATATGTAATTGTTTAATTGACTTTTGGGATCTGATTTAGCATGGGTTGAAATATGTGTGAGCTTAAATTTTGTATTGATTATATCTTTAGATTGAAACTCGTGTCCTGTTTTAACAATAGGACTGCGTAGGATTTTAGATATGCTTTTAATTTCTTTCAAACCAAAAGCTAATTCAGGATATTTTTTTTCTTTTTTTGATTGTAAAGTTTGTCTCGAAGAGTAACTCAATAAATTTATTTCATTTTGTAAAATTTTTACTTGATTATGCTCCGTTATTTGATTTAAATTTGAGAAGATTTTTATAGTTTTAGCGGAAGGAAAAATAGCTTTAGGTGGTAGATGTATTAGAATTCCATCAGCTATAAGATTTATGTTTTCACCACTAACTATTTTTTCAATTTCAATAAATATTCCATCCTTGAATAAGTCTTTTTTTTGTTCTATATAAGACTGATAATAGTTTAAGAAAACAGAATCCACCACATCAGTAGAATACTGATATGACCTTAGAGTTCCTCCCCCTAATAAATACACCATGTACTTGTCACTATCCCTCATGAAGTTTATAGTGTAACTACCGATAGGTAATAGGTTAAAATCTACTGAGTTCATTGTGAAATTAGTTTCTAAAACTGAATTCTTCTCCTGAAGGATATACAAATCGAAGAGCTTCCTATAGATTGGATCATTTAGATTTTTAATATTTTTGAAGTTATTAAGATCTAATAATATTTTGGAAATACTATTCCTGTTTTTATTTGAATTGATATTTTTATCTGTTATAACTTGCCTATGAATATCTCTTAACCTTACTTCAAGAAATTTATTTATTATCGAATTATGGTACTTAGTAGGAATCAACTCTCCTTGTTTAAAGAGATTAGTAATTTTTTTTAGGTTTGATAAATAATAGTCTTGAAGATGTAATGTCGATCTGCCTGGAAACGAGTTTGAGGCCGCAATACTTTCAGATATAAGCTTTGCAACTTTATCATATTTGGTGCCAGGTCTATTAGCTTCTGCTAAATAAATAGGTTTCACAAAATCTACGTAACTTTGGATGGAAACATCACAATCACTAGAAGCGGCAAGTAAATCTAAATACATTGACATTTCTATATTTGTCAATGGATTGGATAAGATTGATAACAATAACTGAAAGTAATTCTTATTGCAAACGACATTATCATACTGCTCAAGTGCTTTTTTATAATACTCTTGACTTAGATCCGTTCGAGTTGAGTCTTTTGAATAATAATAAGCTAAGTTGTGATAAATTGTATTTTGATCTGACTTGGTTTTGCACTGTTCTTTAGCTTTTAGTAAATATTTAAGATAAAAGTTTGAGTCATTGAATTTATCAATTTCTTCGGCTAAATATGCTTTATACAAAAGACCCTCAAATGAAGATTCAAACTCTTTGGTTAGTAACTTTGTAATAATTTGACATGTTTCAATATACTCTAGAGAGTTCTCTTCTCTCATTGAATAGACTATAAAGTCTGAAATAAGAGCTTCTCTCAAACTTGATAGGTTTTTAGATAATTTATTACTTTCGATTTTGTGGAGACCAAAGAACAGAGCAGTGAAACTTTTATCTTGTTGATGAATGTCGTGATAATGTTGAGCTAATAATCTAATTAAATTAGTCAAATTGTATAGATCTTGATAAGTCCTTGCTTTATTTTCAGTTATACATTTTTTAATTAAATTTAGTTCTGCTTGATTTACATCATTATTAAAAGTAGAGTTGGTCCTAATAAAAAGTTCTAGTTCTATTTGATCATCTGGGATAAGTTTTAGATTGATTAGTGAATCATAGTTAGGAACAACTTTTAAATTGACTTGTGATTGTATCATTTCTTGAATTAAAGAAATACGTGTATCAAGATTTTTATATTTTTCTAAATCTAGTAATGATTTAGAAGTTGCAATAATTGTATTTAAACTCTCTGATTTTTCTTCAATATCAATTTTATAATTTGTTTCTTGACATAATTTAGAAAAATGATTCTCTAAATTTGAATCTTGGACACAGGAACTTAGTATAATAGTAGCCCCAACAGTGAAATAAATGAAAATTCTAGTTCTAAAATTTACCATATTTGAAAAAATGATTAAAAAACCTATTATTTTTTACTCTTTGATTTTAACTTATAATACTGTAAATTTTGTGATATATATATGTCTATAGGGTATTCTTTTTTATCGAAAGATTTGATTTGTTCCAATAATTTATATTCAATAGCAAACTTATTAATTAAAAATTTAACCAAATGATTGTTCGAGAAGTCTTTATTTTGAATTGAAGAGTTTTTTTGATTTAAATTACGCTTTTCATTTCTTACAAGATTAAAGCAATGTGAGTATTCAAGTCCATAAATTTGATTTGAGGGTAAGTATAGATTATCAAGACTAAAACTAGTTAAATTGGATTCATTAAAGTTAATTAAGAGTCTTGTAAATAAATTTAAGAGTAATCCGGGGGCTGCATTTGACATAATATTTAAATGATTACATAGATTTGAATCTGCGAGTACATGACTTCTGAAATTTGTTATTCTTTTTGATAGAATCGCGTGAATTAGTTCATGAATAATTATTAGTAGACTTGGTACATCTTGTCTAATTCTTAATTCGCCATTAAAAAATGCATTATCAGCATCTGTCGTATTTATTAAAATAAAATCATAGTTAGAATCATTAGTAAATACAATGCTTTCGAACAATAAATAATACCTATCAAAAACAAATTGTATTGCATCTGTAATGAACTCGATAGAAAAGTGATTAGTAAAGAAACTATCATCAATCTTTATTTTAAATTTAGGGATATCTCTATTTAAAATTGGATCTGAATTTATGATCGTATTATTAGTATTGAATTCTAAAGCTAAACCATCGGGAGTAGTAAATAAAAATGGATAAGATAAATTAGTCATGAGTATGTTCTTCTGTTCTAGGATCAATAATAAGGCTAAAGTTATTTAGCTTTCTTTCTTCTCTATTTTTGTCATTAAGCCAAAGTATGTATAAATAGACTCCTTCTTCAGGGATAATTATATCCTTTCTAATCCAAGCTGAATTCTTTTTTAAAGTAGCGGACTCATTATCATAGTAGTCTACAAGTTTGTAATCTTCGCCGCCATAATTTATAGTTTGTTGTGGCATTGCTACTGAATCCGACGGTGAAGAGGATAACGATCTTGGTCTGATATGAAATTTATTGTGTAAAGGAGCTTTGAAATGGCAATGCCCATATTTTTTCGTGCACAAAACAGAGTCAACCGCTAAGTTGGTAAAGTCATTTTTTACTGTTTTTAAATGTACTACATCTCCTAAATTAATCTCATTATTTTTCAACCAAACAGTAATATTTAAACCATTAATAAAAATTAGTTTTTCATCATTGTCACCCTCAAAAGTTACTTCACCATAATAATTTTGTGTGTTTATTATAGATTGTGTTTCACACGAAACCATTGTTGTCATAATTATTATCAATAAATAAATCAAATTCTTCATAGCTTCTATTTTAAATTTTTTAGTTCATTATTTAACATCATGATTACCAACCTTGAATCTCTTCTTTCTACGTCTCCAAATCAAATAAGCACAATAATAAAAGATCGCAGCATCTATTCCAGATACTATTCTGTACTTCTTTATAGGATTTAGCTTTTTTCTTTCTGTTCATTTACTGATCATTTGAAGCGCTTTTTTTGTTTCTTCCTCATCACTCTTCTCCCAAGCTGCTGCAGCCTCATCCACCTCCCATCGTCTTAAGTGTGCCGCTCCCAGCCAATAGTAACCAATAGACCTTAGTTTTTTATCTTTTTCTTTTTCTAGACTTAATTTCAACCACTTTTCGCTGTCCTTATATCTATTCAAAGTATAATAGTGAATTCCTTTTTCTAATAAAGTCATTCCTACGGTATCTGTACTTTTTGTCGCACTCTCATTCACAGGATCTACAAAAGAAGCGAGTATTTCCTTTTTATTAAGGTGAGAATAAGGATCTTGTATCACCCACCAACCCGCAAAAAATATAACACCAATCACAGACGCTGCTGCCATCAAATTACGTATGTTAAAAATAGAAGTCTTAGTTTTTACTTCAGAATTTGACGTTTGGTCTGTTTCGGAAGGTAAACGGTCGTTATTTTCAGGTGAACGGTTTTCAATTGTGTCAGTTTCACTAGTCAAATCTCCATTCGCGAGGGAATTAAGCGTCTCCATCATATCCACTTCTAACAACCCTTCACTGATAGATTTAGCCGAAGCATAATTGTCTACAGCTAGCCTGAGTGATGCATCACTTTCCATAGCTGTCTCAAACTGTGCTAACAACTCACCTTTGAGCGAGCCATCCTTATAATCATCGATATGTTCGTAGAAGTCTTCCACTTATCTTAGTACATTTTTAATTTCTGGATGCTTCTCTAAATAGATCAGCAACTCTTTAAAACACTTATATTTTTTCTTTTTGGCCATCATATCACTTTTATAGTTCATCATCACGGCGATCTCCTTCATGCTGTAGCCATTGGCCCAGTACATGAGTACTTCTTTACAGTTTTTACCTAGTTTTTGGAGAAGCTCGTCGAGTTGGTCTATTTTAGATTGGTCTAGTATTAAGCTTTCGGGAGTATGGTCTGTTTTTATATCATATTGATCATCAATGTCTTCTGTTCTTAGTCTATTCGATTTTTTAAGATCATTTAACATTATGAATCTAGTGATACCAGTCATATAACTATACAATGATGATTGAATGGTGAAGTCCTTATTACTAACAACGGTCTTCACAAATTGCATCAGAGTAGAATTGAAAATCAGATCAAAATCCATTTTCTGGCCGCCATATTTTGTAGCTGTATGTTCCACTTTAGTTCTTAATACCTTATCATGATATAGAGATATCAATACCTCATCTCTTCCTGCCTTCCCAGATCGGATTTTTAAGACTATTAATTCTATATCAGTATCGTTCGCTATCAAAAGGTGTATGCTGGCTTTAAGTTTGTAACCCTAAAGTACAATGTTTTTTAGAAAAATGTTGGATTTGTATTATTTGTTTGATTTGCTACTTTTTTTTAAGATGCAGATGAATAATGGTGCTAACAATTCATTGGAAGCATATGGGGGTCTTTGCGAAGCAAAAATAACTAGAAAATAAGATGTGTTTGTCTGATTCTTTTTTAAAAGAAAGATGTTACTATATGATGTTGAATGGTGGATAGAATTTGTATTCTGGATAGTGAATTCCAATGAATTGGAATTACCATTAGAGGG
>Ga0209187_1001716_pt1 | contig 23976 bp, 11 predicted proteins | sample BantaG_FD_187430 | JGI IMG/M metagenome (GOLD analysis project Ga0209187, IMG submission 187430) | Marine algal microbial communities from Bantry Bay, Ireland - BantryBay_4 metaG (SPAdes) (version 2) | ecosystem: Host-associated > Algae > Red algae > Unclassified | place: Bantry Bay, Ireland...
TTTGGGACTGAACGAGGCAAAAAACGCAGACATAGCCTAGCTATGGCGAGTATTTTTAACGAAGTGCAGTCTCAAAATTCGCCAAATTAACCGACAGTATTAACTAGAAAGACTACTTAGGTTAAACTCTCCCCTTTATTTATCTGATTGATATAAATTTGATTGATATAAATTTGATTGATATAAATTTGATTGAAAAAAGGTCAAAAACCAATCAATATAATATTATTTTAAATATATAAATAATTGGTAGTGACCTATATTGAACAAATTCGTCTAAGATAGTGTTAAAATAACGTGAAGAGTTTCATTTATTTAAAAATATTCCCTTTCTTGTGTTTTCATACTCATTTTTTTTCAAAAAAAACGTGAAAACAGTGGAATTTGGGCAAAAAGTTCCTTTTTTTTGTATTTTTCTTGGAAAAGAGGGAACTAATAGCGAAAATTAAACGTTATAAACGACGGAAACCAACCTACACACTTCTATTTTATCTGAATACAATTTTTTATCTTGAAATAACTATTTACCTAGTTATTTTACCAAATTTTCTTGCCTTTTATGAGAGCTTTAGTAATCAATCATTCAATCACGCGTCGAGATGCGAAGTCCATCAATGATTATTTGAACGACATTAGCAAATTCGATGTCCTGTCTCCCAAGGAGGAGCTGGAATTATTTAAACAACTCAAGGCCGGAGATCCTAATGCGTTGACGAGGATCGTCAACCATAACCTTCGTTTTGTAGTTTCTGTGGCAAAACAGTACCATCACAAAGAATTATCACTCGGTGATTTGATCAGTGAAGGTAACATTGGCCTGGTAAAGGCAGCCGAAAGATTCGACGAAACTAAAGGATTTAAGTTTATCTCCTACGCTGTTTGGTGGATCCGTCAATCAATTTTGAAGGCCATCAACGAAAAGTCACGTAAAATTCGCCTCCCGGTTAACATGCAATCTTCCATCACAGACATTGCAAAAACCTCCGAAGCATTTTACCAAACGCACGAGCGTGAGCCATCTATGGAAGAACTGATCGATCTGACCGGTATCTCGGAAAAAAATATCCGACGTGCCTACGAAAGCCGATCTTACTGTACTTCCCTTGATGCGCCCGTAGCCAGCGAAAGCGACACTTCTTTTGGGGATTTAATGGCCGATGATTCTCTTCAGGCCCCCGATTTTAACCTAGCCGTTCTGGAATCTTCCGAAATTAAAGTACAAGAACTACTCAGCGATTTGACGCCACGTGAAGCGCAAATCCTAAGCATGTATTTTGGTATCGGCGATCAGGAAGCAATGACCTTACAGGACATCGGCGAAGCCATCGGTATCACCAGAGAAAGAGTACGCCAGATGAAGGCCAGTGCACTGACTAAATTGAGAAAGAAAATGCGAGTGCAAGCGTAAGTTTACGCTATTCGCTAATTCCTACAAAACGGATATTCGACAGGCGTTGAATATCCGTTTTTCTTTTTCATCGTCATCGTAGAGACGATTTCACGTAAAGATGATTCATGTAGAGATGATTCATGAATCATCTCTACGACGATAAAACCAAAACCAGCCCATTGATAAAAACAAAACAAAAATACTTCCTCCTCCTCGCCTACCAAGGCACCAACTATCACGGCTGGCAACGCCAATCCTCCGTCCCTTCCGTACAACAAACCATCGAGGAAGCCCTCAGCCGAATCTTTAAAGAAACCATCAGGATACACGGTTGTGGACGAACGGATGCGGGCGTTCACGCTACCCGTTATTACGCGCAAACTTTTCTACCAAGCTGGAATTTTGATCTGGTCGAACGAATCAATCTGGTTTTACCCACGGATATCAGTGTCCTTGAGCTGATACCCGTCCAGGAAAATGCCAATGTACAGTATAGCACCCAAAGTCGTACCTACCAATATTATTTCCATTTAAACAAAAATCCTTTACTCAGCCATTTTAGTACCTGGTACTGGAAAACCAATCCCGATCTTGCAGTCTTAAAAACAGGACTGAAACTGCTCGTCGGCACCAGGGACTTTCACGCCTTTTGTATCCGACCGGATCAATATAAAGATACGCATTGTATCGTCTCGAAGGCAACGCTACATACTGGAGATTTTCCACAAAGCTATTTTATAGAATTAACTGCCAATCGTTTTTTACAACAAATGATCCGGCTGACCGTGGCCCGACTGATTGACCTGAGTATTGGAAAAATTACCCTCGAGGACTTTCGGACAGCCTTGGAAGAACGACGGCCTTTTGTTCATCATTTGCCGGCGCCACCACAAGGATTGCAGCTCGCGGAGGTAGCCTACGACTGGGCTGCGATCAAGGTAGAGGAAGGCAAAATCTCGAATAAATAGCCCTAAAAGCCCAATTCGTCATTTTTTTCGTACCTTTAGCCTATCATCAAATAATGTTACCAAAAATGTCAAGAAGTATTAAGATCAGAGTGGTAAAGGAATCCGCAAAAACTGTTACGATTAGAATGCTAAGCCTTAATCGTGAAATGCCTGTACCGAAGGCCGAATTTGAAAAAAGATTAGAAAGTGGAATGTACGAAATCGTTCCAGTACGTACCGCTCCACCACCACCGCCTCCTGTGGAGGAGGTAGCAACTGAAGAAACTGAAACCGCTCCGGCAGAAGATGCACCCGACGCAGAAGAAGCAACGGCAGCCGTTTCCGAAGAAGAATAAAAAGTATAGCACGTTTCTAACGCACTTATACATAAAAAGCCGGTAGTGAAAACTATCGGCTTTTTACGTATTCTGTATTTTACTTCTTGAATTTTCCTAAGGAATGCCTAATAGCAAGTGAATCTTACACTTTTAAGCTTGTGCCGGTGGCGTATTAAAATTCATGGGTGGAAAACCTCCTTGTTCCGGCTCGTCAATCTTACCGTGCTGTGCTTCAAACTTTTTTACATTGTCCATTAATGCGCGCATCAATCGCTTGGCATGCTGTGGTGTAAGAATGATCCGGGATTTTACTTTCGCTTTTGCCACGTTGGGTACCAACCTTACAAAATCTACCACAAACTCGGATTGTGAATGCGCGATGATTGCTAAATTTGAATAGGTTCCTTCCGCAATTTCTTCCGGTAATTCAATATTTAATTGTCCTTTTTGTGGTGGATTAGGATTGTCATTTTTATGATCTGCCATTTTTATTTGTTTTTATTTTGAGAATATACTATCACATATGATTGAGAACATTACGCAATATCGCTATATTTGGTTCACCTTGCAAATACGGAGTCTTTTCTGTAAAATCTGATTAAGGAATGAGTTAATAATAAATGACGATTCTATACTTCCTCTTTTTCCCTGTCACAAAAAAGTTGGAATCCTTTTTGCAAAGCATACTTTGCAAGCTGTGCTCCCCTCCAGTTTTAAAAAACAGCAATTCGCAAGCAAATTTTTACCCCTCTTTATATATTTTAAACACTACAAACTAAAAGACCCATGTCTGAGATCACAAAATCATTCTTGGCCAACTCTACGGTTAAGACAAAAGAGGCTTTCCCAAAAGAAACCGTAAATACAGATTTATTTGCTGATATTCAAAACCGTACCGCATCTATCGCAGTGGTCGGACTTGGCTATGTGGGCTTACCCGTAGCACTCGAATTTGCCAAACATTTTAATGTAGTTGGATTTGACATCAACGCGGCAAAAGTAAACATGATGGTTGCCGGGAAAGATCCGTCCTACGAACTGGAGGACGAGCAATTTTTAAATAAAACCATAAATTTTTCCTATCAGGAAAGTGCAATGGCCGAGTCCCGCTTTTTCGTAGTAGCCGTCCCAACACCCATTGATCAATTCCGTCAACCTAATCTAAGCGCGTTGCGTGGAGCCACAGCAAGTGTCGCCCGAGTACTTAAGAAAGGAGATTATGTCGTCTTCGAATCTACGGTCTATCCTGGTTGTACCGAAGAAGTTTGTGTACCAATTTTAGAGGAAATTTCTGGATTAACCTTCATAGAAGATTTTAAAGTAGGCTATTCTCCGGAGCGAATTAATCCGGGCGACAAGAAAAATACAATTGATAAAATTATAAAAATCGTTTCTGGCTGCGACGAGGAATCGTTGGATGTAATCGCCAAGGTTTACGAAAGTATCATTACGGCGGGTATCCACCGTGCACCAACAATCAAGGTAGCAGAAGCGGCCAAAATTGTCGAAAATACCCAGCGAGATGTCAATATTGCGTTGATGAACGAGTTGTCAATGGTTTTTGAAAAAATTGATGTCAATACTTTTGACGTATTAAAAGCCGCCGGTACTAAATGGAATTTCCTGAATTTTCATCCTGGTCTGGTCGGCGGACACTGCATTGGTGTGGATCCTTATTATTTGATTCAAAAAGCTATTCGCGTAGGTCATAATCCAATTTTAATTTCCGCCGGTAGAAAAGTCAACGACGGAATGCCCGCGACCATCGCCGATAAGATTTGCCATGAGGTAGAACAAACTGGCAAGCGACCTTCCGAAGCAAAAGTCCTGGTAATGGGTATTACTTTTAAAGAAAATGTAACCGATATCAGAAATAGTAAAGCGGCTGAAATGGCTAAAGAACTAATGATTCGTTTCGGAACGGTAGAAGTAGTCGATCCGGTCGCAGATCCCAAAGAAGTACGACAGCATTATTCAATGGATTTAAAACCAACGCTGAGCGATGACTATGATGCGATCATCATAGCCGTCAGTCACAAAGAGTACATGACACTGGAAGAAACCGACCTAAATAAGCTTTGTGATAAAGATGCCTTTGTAATGGATTTGAAAGGAATTCTGAAAGACAAAGTTACAGAGATGAGATATTTTTCTTTATAACACCATAACATATATATTTCACACATTTAACACCAAATTATAATCCCGGTTCCCGGCTTTGCTTCATTGCGAAGTCGGGTTCTTTTTTTGGGTTAGAGATTTTTGTTGCTAGTAAGGCAAAAAACATGACTGAACCATGTGAAGGAACCGGACCGGTCGGGCTGCCATAGCTGCGCTATCACGAGGCTTTTTAACGAAACTAGCGGCAAAAAGATCAAGCCAAAAACGTAAATTTATTATTAACTCATTCTTAAGTTTATAAACGTTCAAAAATTATTCATTAACCCCCAGGATACTCCCACCGCACCGTATACATAAAACTCTTCCAGATATTACCAGGCTTTTCCATATCACAAACCAGTTCTTCCCGCGTCATTTTTTCAATATTAAAAACACCACCCAAGCGGTTTTGCGCTTCGACCAACTGATCAAGCGCCACCAATCCTCTACTCGTCACAAACATAATTTGCATACAAAAAACGAGGTAATTTCTTGGCTTATAACCTAGAGAATGAAAGGCTTGAAAATTGTCGTTAATTAATTGAATATATTCTTTTTGGATCGGTATAATATCTCTCGTTTTGGTTATTAAAGTATCTACCTTATCCAGATAGTCCCGCCGCACGTCAAAGATATCATCGGTCAATTGAATTAATTTCCCCAGGATATAAACAGCTTCCGCTTCTCCGGACGCATAACTATGTTGCAGAATACTCCGGGATAAAGCAATGGAATAACCACCTTTGTCATAAGTAATTTTCCGAATCTCATTGAGCGATAAATTTCCTCCTACCTGTGCTTTACTTGCCTCCTGTTCGTACCCCACCTTTTGTAAATAAAAATTAAATTTCGTAGGATCTTTGAGGTTTTTTAATATGATGTCATAAAAGTTCTTGCTAAGTAACTCGGTGATATTTCCAAACTTGTATTTTCCGCCGGCCAGATCAACTAGAGATTCATCCATCGTATAATCATAATGATCAAAAAGGTCGTCGTATACCGCGGTAGCCGCGCCCAGATAAAATCCTGCGAATCCTTCCTGTCGTGTTCGGGATTTACCACGCAGTTCAGTAAACCAAACGTTGATAATACTACCCACCATCCCAAGATAATAAATTCTTTTGCGGTACTTTTTATTGATGGGTTGTCCTACCTCAGCGTAGGACTTTTTGATTAGTTGGTAAAGTCCGGGACGATAATAAAGGGTATTAATTAGAATCACACTATATCCTAGTCTGATCAAACTATAACAATAAACAAAGAATTTAAAGATCATCAATCGGGTCCTTTTGTAATGTCCGAAAATTTATTATTTGGGCATTACTTAGCCTGGAATTAAGCGGGAGTGCCTACTCAATCAGGAAACCCAACTTAACAGCAAGATAGAACTATTTAAGGAAATTGATGGGTAGAAAACGAAGTTGTTTAATAATCTAGCTAGAAACCTTTTTAGAAGCCAAAGATTTACTAATGGTAAAATAAAAGGTCGTTCCTTCGCCACTCCCCGATTCAAACCAGATTTTACCCTTGTGTCGATTGACAATTCTTTTGCAAAGCGAAAGTCCGATTCCGGTGCCTTCGTAAGTTTCCCGGCGGTGCAGTCTTTGAAAAATCTGGAATATCTTATCCGCGTAATCGACTCTGATACCGATACCATTATCTCGTACTATAAAGAGCCATTCGCTCTCCCGTTCCTCGTTAGTAACCACAACTCTTGGGCTGGTACTTTCGTTGAATTTTATGGCATTGGCAATCAGATTATAAAAAACAATTCCCAACTGGTCCGGTACACAATTGATTGACTCGGGTAACAAGTGCATATCAATGCAAGCCTTTTTTTCGATTATTCGCTGGTATAAATCCAGTACTTTATTATTGACAATTTGATTCAAATCGGCGGGCTCAAAATCCAGAGGTTGATTTCCAACCTGAGAAAATTCTAGTAGATTTTTTATTAAATTCGACATGCGGTTCACCCCATCCACCGCAAAAGAAATAAACTGACGACCATCATCTTCTAGCCGTTCACCGTATTTTTTTTCCAGCAGTTGAATAAAATTACCAATCATCCGTAGGGGTTCCTGTAGATCATGGGAAGCGATGTAGGCAAACTGTTGAAGGTCAATATTTGACCGCTTTAATTCCAGGTTAATTTCTTTTTGATGAATCATTCGCCGTTCAATCTCTTCCTCCAGTTGTCGATTGTGATTCGTCAGTTTGTCCATTAACTGACTGATTTTGGCCTCTCCTTCTTTTTGCTGTGTCAGATCATTCCAGATCGCAAAAAATATTTCCTCTCCGTGGAGCTCATATTGCGTAAGTGTAAAAAGCACCGTATGGTTATTGCCATTGATGTCCGTAATCACCCATTCAAAACTATGACTTCCGAGCGCACGGGCTTTATCCGCCATACCTCGAAAAACTTCCATTGACAATTGACCATCATCCTGAACGATGGGCATCAATTTTTTCAACGAAGTTTGCCTCAATTCTTCTTTGGTTTTAATACCTAAAAAACTAAGCGCAGGTTGATTACTATTGATTATTTGATCTTTATTGAATAAAAACAATGGAAAAGGAGCGTGTTCAAATATATTTTTAAACTGGGATTCACTCTTGGAAAGTGCTGCTTCGGCGGCTCTCTTTTCCGTCAAGTCCTGGATGATCACCATGTCCTGAATAATTTCTCCTTCGGCATCCCGAATTAAAGAAACGGTTACTCTTACTGGCATTAATGTGCCATCCTTATGAATGAATTCAATTTCAAGTTCTATGGAATTTAGCTCATTCGAAACCAGTTTAGCATACCTTTTTGATCTTCCTTTTATATATTTTTTTGGGACAATATCTGATATCTTCAACTGGTAAATTTCTTCGGGAGCATATCCCAAAAGACTCAGGAATTTATGATTAACGTATTTAATTTTTTCAACTTCTTCGGTCACCACAATTCCAACGGGTGCGTGTTCAAAAAATCCTCGGAATAGACTTTCATTACTTTCCAGTTCCCGAGCGGCTGCTTTTTCTTTGGTTATATCATCAAAAGTCCAGACTCGTCCGGTAAGGATTCCATCAACGCTGTGTGGCTGAGTAGTATAACTAATAATCCGTCCATCTTGAAATTCTATCTCCCCATTGGCGATCGCCTGCTTTTTTTCTTCCATCCGACGGTAGAGTTGAATAAACTCTCCCGGATTTTTACCCGTATCCACGACGCCACATAAAAAGTCATTTTCGTTGGGATTTTTAACATTTATATTCCATATATCTATAAATAGTCGATTATACTGACCAATTTTGCCATCATAATCAATAAAGGCAATTCCATTACTAGTTGATTCTAGAGTCGCGTTTGACTTGGCAATTGATTTTTGTAAAGAATTTTTCGTAGTCGTTAAAATTGCGTACCGCCGTTCCAGTATTCTGCTCACGTAGCCAATTAGAAAAAATTGATAAACGATATTCCCAGCCGTAAAAACTGGCACATAAGCCGCCTGCTCTTGAAGTGGATAAAAAGGTTCGAGGTAAAAGAAACTGAATGCCATGAGTAGCTCACAGCTAAGAAAGAACCAGGCAGAGAACTTTCGATGAGCAATATTTTTGTTTAGAAAACAATTGATCAAAAGAATATTAATCAGAAAAGTAAAAGACATTGCCTCTCCCCCGTATAAAATTGAAAAGGCACTAAAAGCAATACTACTTCCTAAGAGAAATATATTGATACCCGTGGAAGCATCCATCTTTTTATAAACAAAAAAACAAAATACTTCCAATACAATCAGTCCAAACGAAAAATACATCAGCGGAATACTACCCAGTATCCAGCTATAAATCATATTAACTACTAAAAAGGCCGAAAGCGTGTACACAGAAACCTTCAGAAGGTTATCTTCGGAATAATTTTGCCACAGGACTCTTACTGTCCCAGGCATGGAACGATCTTTTTTAGGGACTAATTCAGCCATATTTTGTGTTTCTCAACAGAAATATAAGCAGCAATTGTGCCTAAAAAGCGCAAAGGAGCGCAAACTGCCTTCCTTTACAGTTAGTCTTTTCTTAAAGTAAAAAGACTAATAATCCCGGCTAATGATCATTTTTGCTGATTTCACCCTAAAATCACCGACTTTTACCGTTATAGTATAAATTCCATTGGTATAATTACCCAAATCAATTCGGAAAGGATCTGACGGAATCGTACCGATAATCTGTTCCAGCATTTGCTGACCTTTGGCGTTGTAAATTTTTATTACCGCCGCGGCACCAGCATCGGCTTTCATATTGACGTAAATTTCGTTAGTAGCCGGATTTGGAAATATCCTAAATCGCTCGTTATCAATATCATACATGATCATTTCTACGCCAGAATACTTAAAGTTTCCATCGGTGGCGTACTGTTTGATCCGGTAGTAATTGATTCCCGGTAATGGACGGTCATCTAGCTCTTGATAATAAGTAGCGGTAGTCGTCTCACCTGAGCTATTCACCATTCTCAAAATTTCAAAATCTATCCCATCTACCGATCGTTCTATCTCAAAATAATCATTTTGTAGCTCTGTATTAGTCACCCAGTTCAGCTGTATCCCACTATTCAATCGGACGGTAGATAAAAATAAAATAGCGGCATCCGGGTCTACGACCAGTCCATTCCCACCACTTGTAATATTGATGGTATAATCTTCTACCTCTCCATTCTCAAAATTCTCACAAGACCCTGCGTAGCTATCCCGCTGCATACTCACCCGCATACGTGTGCTACCCGTCAGTGCCGTATTGGGAATCGTAATATTGCCCATCGCTGGAGGCCGTGTTGAACCATTTGTCCCTGCCGTTACAATTCTCGAAAGCACTCGCTCTCCGCTATCGGCAAAGTCTCCATCCTGATTATAATCTATCCAAACTCTAAAATACATATCCCAGTGTGTATAGCTAAAAGTGGGCTGTAGGCTAATAGCCGTAGCGGACCCGCGACTTACCGTAGCACTCAAATTCGTAAAATCTCCATAACGCTCTTTACTACTATTATTAATTAAATTTCCAAAACTCACATTGCTAATCCAGGCCTGCCAGGGTGCACTACCGAGAGATCCACAATAACCAGGACTGTTTCCGCCGCTAACAGTAAAACTCTGAAAAACGGGTGATGCCGCATTCCAAGTGCCATTACCTGATTGCGTTGCTCGAATGGTCACTGCTCCCGCAGTCCCATTCAAGGTGACGGTATTCCCATTAATCGTAGCGGGGCCTCCTGTAACGGCAAATGTGACTGGCAAGCCGGAAGATGCCGTGGCAGAGATCGTAAAAGACCCATCGGTCACCTGCTTATCAGCTAGCGGAGGAAAATTAATGGTTTGGTTTTGCTGGTTTGAGCTAGTAGAAAAACTAACCAGATCCGTCGCTTCAGGATGCGCCAGCGGTGTATGATTGCTTTCCTCCGCAACTTGTGCTCTGATGGTATGATTACCAGAAGCTACATTCGTAAAAGTATACGTTCCGCTTAAATTGTGAATGTCTACGGGGGTACCATTATCCAGGGTCAATAATAAATGCGCTGCATTAAATAACGCTAAATCGCCCGACACGGTATAATTAATGGTGACACTCGACCCGTTGATATTTTGATTTTGGGTTGGATTGTTAATCACTACTCGAGGAATCTGATTTCCGGTAACCACCTCAAAAGATCGGGTCACCGCAGGCGCCGCATTCCAACTGCCATTACCCGCTTGATTGGCACGGATGGTTACCGTTCCTTCGTTTCCGTTCAGTGTGACGGTATTACCGGAGACCGTAGCCGGTCCGGATACCCTAGTAAAGGTAACCGGTAACCCGGAGGTAGCCGTTGCTACAATGGTAAAGGGTGGATTGGTTACTGCCCGGGCAGTTAACGGGGCAAAAGTAATCGTTTGACTTTGTGGTCCTGCACTGCCGGTCACGGTCAGTGTATAATCTTCCACTTCTCCCAATTGAAAAGTTTCGCAGGGTCCGGCGTATCCTTCTCGCTGCATTGCAATTCTCATTCGGGTACTTCCTAGTACAGAACCTGCTGGCACCGTAATATTCATGTTGAGGATTACTAATCTTGTTCCCAAAGGTGGTGCGGTACTTATTCTGGAAATTTCAGTTTCACCACTATCATTAAAATCACCATCCTGATTCCAGTCTACCCACACTCGTATATATTCGTCAAAAGTCGTCCAGCTAAAACGATGACTTAAAGATATTGGTACTGTTGCTCCACGCGCCACGTTGGTACTCAAACTGGTAAAATCACCATAGAGATCTTTGACAGAATTATTGTTAATAGATCCAATGGTTACATTCTCAATCCACTCAACCCACGGTGTTTGCCCCTGGGCATTACAATAATTTGTAGGACCACCACAAGTTCTGACTTCTTTTTCTACAGAACTGGTATAAATAAAAGGGGTACAATTTGCTCTTCTTGCTCCCCGGCGATACCAAGTGGTCTGAGTGATTGTTCCTGGATTATAATCGGCTGACGTCGCACCACTGATTACCGTCCAGGGTCCGGTAGGAGAAGCAGTGGATCGTTGCCAGCGATAAGTGAGAGTACCACTTCCTCCAGAGGGGCCAGTCTGGTTGCTGATATTTGTGGGATTGTAGGCATCACAAATGGATTGATCTCCACTGATCGCTCCGGCATTGGTAATGTTGCTACAGTTATTACTAATTGAATAAGTAATATTTAAGGTATTAGAAACGGTATTACCATTTCCTGCCGCATCAGTTACCCGATTAGCGAGCAACCGAATAGAAACGGCTCCGGCAGCAGTTGGTGTAACGGTAAAACTAAAATTACTACCCGATCCATTTAGTCCTGATTTAGTACCATTTGTAACGGCAACATCAGCCAGGGTTAATCCAGTAATGGCTTCCGTAAAAGCTGCATTAACGATAAATGGTCCGTTAACGGTATTGGATGCAGTAGTCAGGGTTACATCAGGCCGAGTGGTATCAACGGGGCCATCACCGTCACAACCGTTTACTTCTACCTCGGCCAGCGCCATAAATCCATCTCCATTTTTGTGTAACCGAACGTATCTTCCAGTCCGATTTATCGACACCGTAGAAGGGGTACCAGCGACGGTACTTTGCAGATAATCTCCAACCCCCGCTTGTCCCAAACTACCATTGATCGTAGTAGAAGAAAAAGGTACGTCTGAAATAAAAATGTAATAATTATTTAATTGATCCCCACAACAATCTGTGCGATTATAGACCTTAATATCCGTAATGTCTTTCACGCCGCCCAAGTCAACTTCCCACCAGGGATTTGCCTGCCAGCCAGTACTGGAAACCGAAAACTGAGACCACCAGTTACCACTGGTATTTCCGTCTACCGCCAAATCAGCAGTAGCCCCCCCACCGTTATAATTACTGGATTGCGCAGCGGGTTGATTAAGGGCAAGATTCGTTAGATTATTACATCCTGAACTGATCGAATAAGTGACTACCAAATTATTAGAAATTATATTTCCGTTCCCTGCCCCATCAATAGTTCGATTAGCAGGTAACTGAATTGAAACTGCTCCATCACTGACTGGATTCACAGTAAAAGAATAATTCTGACCCGAGCCCGAAAGACCACTGAGGCTACCATTGGTTACCGTAAAATCATTCCCTACAAGTCCCGTAACACCTTCGTTGAAGATGGCATTGACCGTAAAAGGTCCACTTACATTATTGTTCGATGTACTAAGTACAACTGTTGGTCTAGTATTATCTGTTACCGTTGTAAATAACAAGTTTTGTGGAATCACTTCCCAGGATTGACTACCGCTTCTCCATTCCAGTTTGGCGGAAGCAGCGCCCGTGGCTTCGTAATATTCCATTCGAATATTCACTTTAGTATTTGCTGTAAGGCTAATGGTACCAGTATGAGGGGTAGCTCCCTGAACGACCCACTGGTTGATGATTTGCTGACCATTCACCCACAGACGTACCCCATCGTCGGTAGTCGTACGGAAAGTATAAGTCTGACTAAATTCGGGTAGAATTTCTCCTTCCCAACGAACCGAATAAGTTTCCGCAGAAATACCTGCACCTGGACTACCGTATCCCCAGTTAAAGTCAATGACCGGATCAATTCGCGTAAAGATCGGCGCGGTTAGGTTTGAATTATTGAAGTACGTTCCAGAAATTCCAGTTCCTCCTCCAATTTGTGAAACAGTAAAAATTTTTTCTTGCGGAATAGCTGGACGATAAGTATTGTTTCCATTCTGAATGGCTCTAACGACGACCGTTCCAGGTTGTCCCGTTAAGGAAATAGTATTCCCTGAAATTGTAGCCGGACCACTAATAATGTGTAAGATAACCGGTAAACCAGAACTAGCACTGGCGACTACATTAAAGTTATTACTGGTGGTCAATTTGTTGGCAATATTATTAAAACTAATCGTCTGATTGGTGCCAGAACAAGCAGGAAAAATATCTTTTTGGTAGGTATCGGTTAAGCCTCGTGGGTCGGTGACAAATAGTTTTATTCTGTAAAAATAGGTGGCACCATCGCATCCTACGGGTGATAGTTGTGTGGTGGTAACCTTATTATTGTCTCCTGGTTCGGGATGAAAATGATTGTTATGGTGTAATTCAGTAACCCATAAATAATCTAAACTGTTGTTACTATGCTCGGCATCGGTCACTACGGCACTTAAGTTAAGGGTCGTAGGATTAGTAGACGAAAAAGTATTGGTGTTATTAATACTAACAGATACAATATTTGGAGGTGTATTATTTAACGAGATTGGAATTATCTTTTGAGAAGTAAGATTTCCATTATCACGAACAGTCAATCGTACATTATAAGAAACGGGTCCAGTAGCCGTGGTAGTAAAAACGTGGCTTGGGTTAACGGCGGAACTGGTAGCTGTTCCATCCCCAAAATCCCAGGTATAGGTTAGGTTATCATTATCAGGGTCATAGCTTTGGTCTCCAAAAAATTGAACAGTCAGGGGTCCACTTCCAAATAGTACATCTGAGGAGGCAACAGCTACGGGAGGTAAATTTCCTCCGGTGTAAGAAATTTTACGGACCGTATTCATGTTTGGATTACTGTTTCCAGCCGCACCAGCCAAATAATATAAGCCGCCGTCAATTGGAGAAGTAGCCACAAAGACCACGCCCTGTACACCTTCTATAAAATTATCGACGCTGATTGGATTTTTGTTATTATCGAATTTTATCTGCTTGATCCAGTCACCTCCATAATCTGCGTGAAAATAGGAATTTTGGTAAGTAGCCGGAAAGTCATTTCCGGTATACCAGGTTCCTCCGATGGAGCAATTACCCTGAAAGCTTGGTCCGGGTAGCTGACTAGAACCCACGTTGACAGTGGTTCCATTTACTAAACCTCTGGGGGTAGAATTTCGCCAATCCAATTTAGGTCGCTCGTGGATTGCCGGTGCAAAACTATTGTTATTGTATCCAGGCTGATCTGTCATGCCTTCAAATTTTGGCCAGCCAAAATTTTGCCCTGGAGCATCCACCACATTTAGTTCTTCTCTATTACCCCACCCAACATCTCCAACAAATAATGCACCCGGGGCACCATCAGCGGGATTATGACTTCCCGTTTCAGGTTGTAGAATCATTCGACAAGGGTTACGTAATCCTCGTGCCCAGACTTTGGAGCGATTCGATCCCGGATTACCGGATTGATAGTAAGGATTACTCGGTAAACCATTGCCCGTAATCGGGTCTATTCTCACAATCTTCCCACTCAGGGAACTTAACTGTTGGCAACGATAAGCTCCTACGTTTTGAGCAGCTGTAATGATCCCATCATTTAATCCTTGCTGCCAGTAAGTCTCCGAAGCAGATCCTTCATCCACCGAATTATAGCTTGCGCCGTCTCCAAAACTGGCTAATAAGGTACCGTCGGTTCCAAAAACCAGAGAACCGGTACCGTGAGATTGGTGAAGGATAGGAGGACCACTATTAGGTGTCGCTCCCACCAATACCTGTCGAGAATTATAATTGACACTATTAAAGTTGTTATTTGATTGTGCCTGATAACGGGTAATCCGCCCAATCGTTGCGGCAAAATATTCGTTGGTATTGGGATTATAACTGGCCGTCCCGGCATTCATTAAGTGATGCCGATCCACTACATAACATAAATAGATATAACCGTTGGATAAAAAATCGGGATCCAAGGCAAAACCCAATAGTCCGAAATCACGCCATCCGCCAACTTCGTCGCTGATATCAATAAGCGGCTGCGATGATTTAACACCATTTTCTACGATCCACACCTTGCCGTTTCGCTCCCAGACGTACATCCGGCCATTATTGTCGAAGGTCATCCCGACGGCCATCGAAAAGTCACTGGTGTAAGGTACATCCGCAAATCCTGCGGGCTGAGCCTGGACATTGGTGGTTAAGAAGAGTAAAAGAAAGCCAAGGGATAGTCGTACAAAAATTCGTGAATAAGGTGAAATCATGTTCTTTTTATTTCTATCAATAAAATAATAATGAAGCAATATTCCGGGTTGAAATATTCAATTTGTTAGTTGTCACAATAGGGGTAAAGGAAATTTAAAAAGCAGTTTTTTTTTGGAAATTGAGGATTTCTTCTGCTTTATGAACAGTTAAGGGACTTTTTTTCTATAAAAGTAAATTTAGTTAATAATTACACCAAACCGAAGTATTACCATCAAAAAAGTGGTATAAACACTTTTATATCCTTAACAAACAGGATAATTACCCTATTTATGGTAGAACATTTTGTAGCAATTATCGTTATGGAGAGCGAGCAGAGATTATATTATTGACTAAGGTAATAAAATGACTTATCTTTGCGCCGCTTTTGGGAGATTCCCAATATACATCGAAATTACCGAGTAAATCCAGGAACCAAAGGAAAAATTTTAGAAAGCATTTTTGACCCATGAACAGAATTATATTATCTCTGCTATTGCTAGCAGGTCTAATGGCTAGTAGCTGTTACCAACCTCCCTTGGATAAGAATCTATCTTCACAAAGTGAGCTGGATGAAATGTCTCCCTTTATGGTTGACCACGATTTTTCCTCTAATGGTAAGAAGCAATCCGCTCCTTTACAAAGTGAACTATATACTTCTCAGGCAATTAGTGCTGCGCACTTTCCGGAAATCACAGAATCAGTGCTATCGGCTTTAAAACAGCAGCAGAAGTTATTAAAATATAAGAAGCGAAAAACTGCGCAAAAAGTAGGAAATCTAGTGGTTTCCAACGAACAGCTGCAAAAAACAGCAGATATTCTCCTACAAGCAAAGAATGGCGATTTAGCGGAGCTTATCCATCAATTGGATGCTCATAAAATAGAGGGAGAAGATCATCGGGGAAATGTTCACTTTACTGGCTATTATACTCCAGTACTTCTCGTTAGCAGTATCCAGTCAAAAGAATTTTCTCATCCGATCTATGCCTTTCCCCAGGACTGGCAGGGAGCATTACCTTCCCGTAAGGAAATTGACGGCGACTTGGTTCTGAAAGGAAGAAATTTAGAGTTAGCTTACGCTAAAAGTCTAATCGATATTTATATCATGCAGGTACAAGGATCCGGAATTGTAGAATACGAAGATGGCAGGCAAGAACTGTTTGCTTTTACGGGTTCCAATAGAAAATCTTACGCCAGTATTGGTACCTATATGTTAAAGAAAGGGCTGACGACCCCTCAACATGTTTCCCTGCAGTTTATTAAAAAATATTTACGGGAGCATCCAGAAAAAGCAGATGAAATTCTATTCAGTAATCCATCTTATGTCTTTTTCAAACCAGTCAATTCAATGCCAAAAGGAGCAGGACTTGTTCCATTAACGGAAATGCACTCTATTGCAGTGGACACGCGCTATATTCCCATGGGAAGTATTTTACTGGCCAGTGTTCCGGTAGTAGATGATAAAAACAAGGTGGTCAACCACGAATACCGATTATTGGTTGCTCAGGATATAGGTGGCGCAATCAAAGGCCCCGGCCACATTGATCTTTATACCGGAGTGGGATACGAAGGTCGTCGACAGGCTGGTCGTCTACACCACTATGGAAATCTATGGTTGCTCTTACCTGCCAATACGGAGAACGCTACTCTTGCTTTGAAATAGAAGTTGTTTAAAGTTATCTGTCATTAACTTTGCTTATATGTATTATTATTTATATATTTGCACTGCTTCACTTTCTTATTTCAAAAGAAAATAACCTGACATTATAATCTCAATTACGACTACCCAAAGAATAAAACTATATATTCTTTTAGTAATCCTAAATCCTATTTATATGAAAAAAACATAATAAATGGTTTAGTTTTTGCTATATATAAAATTACACACACACAACACTATAAATCCGCCCATGACTGATCAAAAAAGAGACCATAGGAAAGCTAAGAAATTTTCAGAAAAGCCGAGTCAAAAATTTGCCGAGATAGCTCTCATCGCCATCTTCGTTATTTTTGGTAGCATTGGACTTTACCTGATTCTTGATAATATGAAATTCAGGAAAAACACGACCTCCGGTACCTCTATCTACAAAGACTCCATTGATGACAATCGTTCAGAAGATACTAAAGTTCTACTTGTTACTAACAAAAAACCTGCGAAATATGAAAAAATTGTAGGCAAGCAACTTCATATTGGAGGTCCACGTGAAGCCCTTACTCCTGTCCTTTTTGAAGTAGAAAATTTTAATCAGAACGCAGAATATTTACTCGACTTCGGAGATGGTGTGCGTCGGGTGCTCAACCAAAGAACAGACTCTCATATCTTTAAAAAAGCCGGCAACTATAAATTAGCGTTATACGTTACGTACCAGGGTAATCGCCGTATGCTGACTAATAGGCATATTGAAATAATGGAACCCATCACCGTAGCTACAAATGCTACTCGTATTGACTTTTAAAAAAACCACCAAAAATTAAATTTTGGTGGGTCCGATAATTCTTAGAAAAAAATATTATAACTTAATCCAAACCATCTTTTTGATTTGGGGTTTTCGATCGGAGGTATTTAAATGATAATACAACATACCTGCTTCTCCCAGTTCTGCTGCTCCGAGGGTAATTTCATGATACCCATTATCATAATTTCCATTTTCAACGTAGCGAATTTTACCATCCATATCGTAGACAGTCAGGGTGGTCTCTCCGGCTTTGTCTAGATAAAATCCAATTCTGGTGTTTACTTCAAATGGGTTTGGATAATTTTGGTATAAACTAAAACGATCTTTCTCAAAACCTTTTACCAATTCGAATAATAAATCGGCATTCATTAATCCGTGAATCTCACTATAAGCTTCGGCGGTAGTTATTTTTGAGTTAGATACTAATACTTCGCTCAACGTCAAGGTCTCCTTGGCGTTTATAACAATATTAAAAAGTACGGTTTCATCTTCCAGACTCAGACCATGCGTAGTATTCCAGCTCGTGGTAATAATTCCTGCTTCCTTATTTTGGGTACCAAAATTCTCTTCGTTTAACCCACGCAGTGCCTCCGGGATAATCTCCACAATTTCTATTTTTGCCGGATCAAATTCCAGCGTCATCTGGTAACCTAATAGCGCCGTAAAATCTTTAGCTTTTACGGCTATTATTTTAGTCTCTCCTTTTTCGATACGAGCATCCTTGGCCATTAAATGTTGAGTGGATCGTTCGGTACGCGTATCGCCACTAGCCAGGGCATTAGGGATGGCAGAACCATTAAGATCTCCTATTTTAATTCCGATAAAATCCTGTTGCATTACACCATTCAGTCCGTTGATATTAGTAATCTCAGGGAAGGTACTCATAAAAGGATGGGTAGGATTACTAAAAATATAATCTGCCTCTATAAACCGCCAGGAAGTATTATTAGTTAAGGTTTCATCCATTCTTAAAATTAATCGACGCAGTGCGATCATGTCCAAGGCACTAACAGTTCCAGAATTATTTATATCGGCGGCAATGATTTTGTAGGGATCATCCAGGGGTTTTACTTCCAGTAAATGCTGCCCAAGTAGAATTAAATCCATGGTAGAAATTCCGTTCAACACATCCGTATTTCTCGCTGGTGTAATCGTATAATTTTGTCCCAGTTCAAGATCAAAGTTATATGTTCCTGTTTCATCCGTGGTCAGTTCTCCCATCATTTCGGCGGTTGAACTTCCCTCCGCCATGATGTATACTTCATCGATCACTTCGTCGGCAGGATTGGTGATGATTCCCGCTACGGTGGCGGTAGTAGCATTGGTTTCATATTCGTTGATCCAGATAGCCGTCGTAACGGTCGTGGCATTACCACAATCATCGGTGGCTGTCCAGTCTCGCTTGGCGGAAATTCCATCTTCGCAGATTACCCCGTCTGGCGGAGATTGATACTCTACAAAAGTAATGGTTACATTTCCGCAGTCATCGACCGCCGTAGGAATTTCAAATTCAGGAATATTATTACAGCCTACATCCGGGGTTTCCGGGACAAAAGTAAATATGGGAGGGGTATTATCTCCTTCCTGGATCACGGTGGTCGTTACGGTAGAGTGATTTCCGCAAGCATCCGTGGCCGTCCAGTCTCTATTGGTTTGTTGACCATTGGTACAACTAACGTTGCCTACCGTATATTCTTCGAAAGTGATTGTTACCGGTCCACTACATTCGTCGGTAGCCGTTGGCACAACGAAGTTTATGGGTTCATCACATCCTACTATCACGGTAGATGGCACATTGACAAACAAAGGAGCGACATTATCAATTATTCTGATTGTTTGTGAGGCGGTATTGGCAGCTCCACAACCATCGGTCACCGTATAAGTTCTTACCAGGGTAGATTCACTGCCACAGTCGCCTGGCAGGGTACTGTCTACAAAAGTTACCGTGGTATTCCCACAAGCATTCTGAATAGCTGGTTCGATAAAATCGGCATTTTCTCCACAATTAATCTCAATGGTGGGTACGAGATCCACAAATTCTGGTGGGAAATTATTTTTTAATTTAAAATGTGTTTCTAGCGTAGTCGTATTGCCACAGTCATCTGAAGCCGTAAAAAATACTTCCGTAATTCCGAAATCATTAAGACCACATACTTCAGAAGGCGTACTTGGCGTAAAAGACCAGGTCACATTACTACAAGCATCGGTGGCAGACAGATTATTCAAAGTTCGTTGAACCCAGAAATCATAATCAATCTGAGAACGATCACCACATTCTGCACTTCCCCACTGCGGAGTTCCGGTAACTACCGGTGGCTCGTTATCTACCACTACTACGAGCGCCGTACAACTTGTAGATCCAAAACAGTCATCTACTGCCGTAAAAGTCACGACCTGATATTGGGTCGCATTTTCGTAAGCAATGGACCCACCGCCACAATTGGCATTGATAAAATTGTCGGGATTAAAATTATTGGTCACTGTAGATTCAAGCCCACAAGGATTGACAATGGTAGCACGAGTAGCAAAAACATCAAATTTTTCGGCGATCAAATCTCCATCGGCAGGACAATCTAAAACACAAATTGATGGAGGACAGATAAATTCTGAACCTTCATTAGATAAGGTATAAACCTGTTGACATTGCGCGGTACGTCCACACTGGTCACGGGCAATATAGGTATAGATATATTGTGTTCCACTACATTGTGCCGGACCAAATACCTGAGGACCTACTACTTCAATATCGCTGGCCAGGCCGCAAGGAGTCTCCACTTCGACCAGGTAAGGCTGCGGAGAAGCATTAAAACCACAAGAAACGATTTGATTTTGAGGACACCTGATAATTGATGGTCCTACCTGAGGCGCTATGGTAAATACCTGATCACAAGAAGCAATTTGTCCACAATCATTCGTCACGGTGTAAGTGTAAGTATACGTGGCCCCCGTACAGCCTGTCAGCCCGACTATAACCGGTCCAGATACCGTTACCGACCCGTTCGGGACATTACAAGTTGAAAAAACAAAAGGGCGATCAACGTCTACAATAACATCTGCTTCGCAGGATATTGGGAAATTTGGTACGCAGGAAATAGTGAGAACCGGATCTGTTTGTGCGTTGGTAAGTATGACAAAAGAAAAGAACAAACATAAGATACTGAGTATCCGATTTTTTGCCAATTGAATTATGTAATTTTTTTTCATGATATGAGTGAATTTGTAAATTTGGTAGGTATGAAATTGTTCAAAATAGATAATATTTTTAGAATAGTCTTAAAGATTCTACCTTAGGAATGTTGATAAAATAAATGAGCTTACTCCATAGCCGTCAGGTTAAAAAATAAACCTACTGATTATCAGTCATTTAAAATTGTACTTAAATCTAGATTTATAAAATCACGTATTACATAGATAGTTGTTTTTCAAAAGGAAATTTGTTTTTCACTTGTATAATCACCTAATAGCCTGACGGCTATGGAGTGAGCTCATAAATCAAGAATTTTGGGTTAGAGATTTTTGTTGCTAGTTTAAAGGGACCGTTCCGGTTATAGCGCATTTAAGTGGTTAGCACTGTGTACTAATACTATTCAACTACCAGAGAATTAAATTATAGTTTGTAAAAAAGGTGAGATGTGTTAAAGAGTAAAGTTATTAAAAAAATAGACTTTATTCTAATATAAATATTTAAATTTTGAGTATGTTTTATTTTCAACAACCTAAATTCTAAAATTTAGACGGAGAAAAATGAAAAAGTCATTATTTTATGGAAAGTTAAAGTAGAGTTTAAGCCCGTGTATTTAATTCTTAAGGAATGAGGTATTAATTAATAAAATATGTATAGAAGGGGTTAAAAAAGTGGCTACCCCGTTGATACGAGATAGCCACCTAATTATTCTATAATCGTGATCTGTCCGAAGACAGCTCATTATTTCGTTTACTACTGCACCAGAATCATTTTTCTGGTCGCCGTTTCAGTGGCTGTTTCTAACTGGTAGTACAAAACGCCCGTAGCACCCAGTTCGTTACGTTCGATCAACTCTTCGTTGTAACCTGCTGCGTAATCGCGATTTACCTGCTTCAGTACTCGACCAGATACATCGTAGATCGTTAAGGTCGCATCCATCGCCGTTGGTAAATTAAAGCTAATCGTCGTTTCCGCTGCAAATGGATTTGGACGGTTTTGGTATAACATAAACGCTTCCGCTCCTATCATTCCTTCTTCGCCAAAACGTAGACTGACCGCTAGCTTATCGCTCGTTTCGCTGTATCCTTCCGCAGGCGTTAGATCTGAGCTTATCCGTAAGGCTTCGCTCAATTTAACCGCTTCGGTCGCTTTTACAACCAACGTAAATAGTACCTCGTCGTCCGCTACCGTTAATCCTTGCTGTGCGTTCCAACTCGTTGTCAAGATTCCGCTGTTCAGATTTGTCATCCCAAAATTGGCCGCCGTCAAGCCGCGTAATGCACCCGCTTGTACCTCTACCAGTTCTAAGCCAGCAAGATTCAACGTGTACTGGTAGCCCTGTACCGCAGCAAAATCATGTGCTTTGAAGGCTATTTCATATTCCTGTCCGGCACTTAAGGATGCGTCGTCCAACTGGAAGAACAAGTCACCATCTGCACTACGTGTATCGCCCGAAGCTAGATGATTTGGAGCTACACTACTATTCAAGTCACCAACCTTGATCGCCGTGAAATCTGCAATCTGACTCTGGCTAATTCCGTTGAAGTTGGATACTTCGGGGAAGGTACTCGCAAAAGGATTCGATGGATCAGAGAATATATAGCCATTTTCCACAAATCTCCACGATGTATTGTTGGCAACCGATTCGTCAATCCGCAGAATTAATCTACGCAGTGTAATCATGTCTAAAGACGTCACACTTCCACTGTTGTTAACATCCGCCGCAATTAACTTGTACGGACTCGACAGTGTTTCTATTTCTAGCAAGTGACGACCTAATAATACCAAATCGTACGTGGAAATTCCATTGAGTGGATCATCATTTCTTTCTGGCGTTAAGGTGTAGTTTTGATTCAGCACCACACCAAACTCGAAGTTACCATCCGTAGATAGTTGACTTACAGTGGCAGCATTGGAATTTTCCAGAGTCACCATCACATTATCCGTCATCTCGTGCTCTTCGGTCATTAAGGCACCACTGATCGTTGCGGTTATAGCCGCTGGCATTACCCAGAATTTCTGCTCGGCAGTAGATTCGTTTCCACAACCATCCGTAGCCGTCCAGGTACGACGGTAGTCAAAATTCTCACCGTTGTCACAGCTATTTTCGTCACCGAAAACAAAATCATCCTCAAAAGTAACGGTCACCCCACTACAATCATCTTCCACCGTTACATTACCAAACGTTGGCGGAAATTCATCACAAGTGATCATCTGATCTGTCGGAGGAACAGAAGTAAATACGGGTGGTGTCTTGTCTTTGTTGACCCAAATCGCCGTTTCTACCGTAGAACTATTTCCACAACCATCCGTGGCCGTCCATACCCGCTTACGAGAAAATCCTTGATCACATAATTCACCAGATTCCGTTTCTACAAATGTCAAGGTAACTTCGCTACAATCATCTTCTACCGTAGGTTCCGTAAATTCAGGAACTTCATCACAGTCTACATCCAAAGTACCGGGTACATTGGTAAATACAGGTGGGGTATTATCTTTATTAACCCAGATTGCGATTTCTACCGTAGCGGTATTTCCACAAAAATCCGTGGCCGTATACACGCGCTTACGAGAAAATCCTTCATCACATAATTCACCAGATTCCGTTTCTACAAATGTCAAGGTAACTTCTCCTCCACAGTTATCTTCTGCCGTTGGTGCGGTAAATTCAGGAACTTCATCACAGTCCACATCCAAAGTGCCGGGTACATTCGTGAACACCGGTGGGGTGTCGTCAGTGATCGTTAGCGTAGCCGTAGCAGTGGTTACATTACCACAGGCATCCGTGGCAGTATAAGTTCGGGTAATCGTTTCGTTACAAACGTTACCATCGCCATCGTCCTCAAAAGTTACAGTGAAGGTGCTACAATTATCCGTTACGACTGGATCGTCAAAACTTCCGTTACACTCAAAAACTCCTCCCGGAACTGATACGAATACCGGACCGTCGGTATCCTGAGTCGTAATCGTTTGATCAATTATGGTAATATTATCACAATCATCCGTAGCTACCCAAATACGCGTTATCTTGACTTCAGCCTCACAATCTCCCGGGGTTGTT
>Ga0209187_1001717_pt1 | contig 23949 bp, 18 predicted proteins | sample BantaG_FD_187430 | JGI IMG/M metagenome (GOLD analysis project Ga0209187, IMG submission 187430) | Marine algal microbial communities from Bantry Bay, Ireland - BantryBay_4 metaG (SPAdes) (version 2) | ecosystem: Host-associated > Algae > Red algae > Unclassified | place: Bantry Bay, Ireland...
GATATTATAGTACAATGGAGAGAGCTTGTGCTAATGTTGTTGGATAAGGAACACAGAGTTCTGATGCGGAAGCTTTGTTTCACACTTCTATCTGGGAGCATAATCAATATGATGGTTAATCTGATAAAGTCTATAGCTAATTCAATATTTCGTACTATACTGATCGAGTTTTCTCGCAAATACACTGATTCACTATTTGATAACCTGCCATAAAGCTTTTTCTTTAGCGAGAAGATAGTTGATTGTATATAGAAAGCAATAAATCTTCGAGGATTTATCCTCGAAGCCATACGATTGTAATGCCAGATCTGGTTAGGTCTTTCTCTTTTGATTAACTATGTGGCTTACCTGTGTTTCAATCGTAATTCTCTGAAGTTACAAACTTCAGAGATCGAGTTAATCTGATAAAGTCTTTAGCTAATGTCTTCCTACAGTCAGAGATGTCGCGGATGATTACTTCTATTAGCGATACTTTGCATGAACAGCAATTATTTTTGGCATGCTAATCGGAGAGTGGGCTTATACATCTACCTCTTTTTCAAATATATACAACACCTTATCTGCTGATAATTGGTAGAGTTTGTTGTCTGATAGCTGAGGATTCTCCGTCTGTAAGTAATCATCGTGCTGATCAAAACGATACTGCCAATCTATTTCTAATGTCTGTTTATTAAAGGCGCACAAGCCTGTGGGTATATAATCCGTGCCTAAGGTACCTCTATCGTAGGTGACCTTAGTATAGAGATGAGTTTCGTCTTCAGCATATGCAGAACTATATTTAAACTGTTCAATCTGGTATTTTTTTAAATTATCCTTACAGTTTATTAGATGCAGGGTACCACTTTCTAAATCTATATAAAAATAGTAGTGCAGAAAGAACGCTTCTATACGATTTTTTGCTTGATTAAGCTGATATACATAGTCTTGTTGAGGTAACTGTCCTCTTAATACGTTTTGCAAATAGTCATCAGCACCCTTTGGTAATCCTTGCCATTGTCGGGTTATCACTCCCGATTCTTGGTTTATGGCCAATAATAGTCCACCATCACATGCTACCAACAATTCATTTTGCCATACGCCCAAAAACTTACCAACCTCAAAATGTTTTTGTTCTTGTTTATGTAAAGGTGTGTAAGTTCCTAAATCCAATAAATTAAAATGCCAAAGGGCTTCTGCACTAGAAAGGGTGTAGGTATTTAAATTAGTTTTGTTTCCTAGAAGGAAAAATTCATTTGTATAATAGATGAGGTTATCCTTAGTATTTTTTAATATTTGTTTACTTGAATTTTGCAAGTCATTATTCAAAACAACTACATCTCTTTCATATACTCCTCGTGTTATTCTACGGCCTGCTGAAGTTGCCAACAATGTTAACGTTTGAGAGCTTTCTATTATAAAGAACTTACTTCTAACTAGATTTCCATTGAAGTAATAACAACCTTTTTCTTTATCCAAAATCTGAATTAAACTTTCATTTATATTGAAAATACTTGCTCCGTCAGCATCATTAATTATCAATTTTTCATCAAAAAAAATATTATCATTTTGATCGCTATGGACATATTTATCTTTATAAAGTCCATAGTTTCTAACACCCTTTTTTATTTCTGTTAATGTAAAACTCACTTTATTCACTTTTTATAAAAGAATATAACTTAGGGTTGGTTACATTTGGATTATCTAATTCAGTAATTAAATCAACAAAATCCAATTGAGCATCAGATCTAGAAATTCCAGCTCCAAAAATATCATTTCTCAAGTTCATATTACCCCAAATCGTATCAAAAGCTTGCTGTCCTCTGGTGGTAAGATTATTGCCTGTAGAGTTATATAAAACATTCTTCCACATTATCTTTAGATCTGTAGTAGTATTACCTCTATTGGCAAAGGCAACCCATTCAAATTCGCTTAATCTAGAGATGTTGCCAAAGGCACCGTTCTGGCCTATGACCTGGACAATTGCTTGGGTTGATGGAGTACTATTTGCAGTATATGGAATGTTTTTTAATTCTATATGTGTAATACCATCGGCTAGCAAAATATCAAATTCTCTAGAGGTGCCAGCAGCGGGACTAGTGGTATATTTTGCACCAAACTGATTGATATCGGTTATATACTTGAATCTTTTGTCATATTTTCATATATCTTTTTTGGAGCGTATTCAGTCTGTATATCTATTTTAATACCAGCATCATGTGCATAAGAACAACATCCCAAAAATGGAAAATCTATCCAATATCTGCCATCATCAATTAGTTTTTTATCAACAATGTATTTTTTCCTTTGTAATAGATACTCTTCCATTTTACTATTAAAACCTTGATGATCAGACTGAAATGCAAAATCATAAAGTTCGAAAATAGGTAGCCAGAGTATTGTTAGTATCTCTGAAACGTCATCGCTTTGAATTTGATTTTGTCCAGAAGGAGTAAACTCTACACTAGTTCCTTGTTTCGCTATTTCCTTTATGTTATTTAAAAAAGATGGAGCATTTTTCTCATTTTGATTAAATACAGAAACTAAAAATTCAGACCCAAATTTCCAAAACTTGAATGGATCATCTATTTTAGATTGAAGACTCACTATTTTTTGTAGGTATTTTTGAGACCTCAATATCAGAGCAATCGAAAACAAATTGAGCCAATTAAAATAGTCGATTCCACCGCTATCATCAATTTTTTCACATTTAAAAGTCTCACCGTTAATTAGAACCTCTGTGGAATCTTCAGTAGTAAAATATCTATCAAAATTCCCTATGCCTATTTGTAGATATAATTCTAAGAAATTATAGATATCATGATTTGATTCATTAATTATATTAGTCTTAGCTATTTCTAGAGGGTCATTCTTTAAATATTGAAAAGCTACTTTTTTACCATCTCTTAATCTCTGAAAACTATTTTGAATTCTGTTTTTATAATTGAGTAAAAGCTCGTTGTTAGCTATTCTACTTATATCAAATTGATGTCTATAAATCATTAATCGGAAATTTTTTCACCACAAAGTTACTCAAATCATCCACTTTTTGGTTTATTACGATATATGATAATTCACGATTAACAAGGGCACTCTCTATTTTAAAAATTATTTGATTAATAGCATTAGGCAGCCTAGATTTCAGACTAGCAATAATGTCATCTCTATATTCTTTAGTGCCTTGTTGTGCTACAGCTCCAGACATTGTGGTTCTAACCCCAAATTTTGCACTACCTTGGATGACTTTGGTTTACAGCCTTTAACTCATCAAGTCAAAATCACGCTTTTACAAATATTAGAAGATCGATACGGGCGTAGCTCTATTATCATCTGTTCGCAACTGCCTAAACAAAAATGGTACGACTATTTTGATGAACCGACTCTTGCTGATGCAATTCTTGACAGAATTACCGCTAACTGCACTTCCATTCAACTCAAAGGCGATAGCTTACGAAAACGTTCTTAAGCCCTTTTTTTTATCTTTACTTAACCATCATCCTACAGGGGGTCAGCTTCGATCAACTGGGGGGTCAATGCGAAGTCAATAGACAGTTTCAATCGTATCTCTCTGAAGTTACAAACTTCAGAGATCGGGGTTCTATGCTGATCGAGTTTTCTCGTAAATACATCTACTCAGCCTACGATCGTAAATTTCAACAAAATATAACACCGTTCTGATTCACAATTTGATAACCTGCCATAAAGCTTTTTCTTTAGCTAAAAGATTTTGGATTGTATGTAGAAAGCAATAGATCTTCGAGGATTGTATCCTCGAAGCCATACGATTGTAATGAAAGATCGGGTTAGGTCTTTCTCTTTTGCATAACTATGTGACTTACCTTTGTTTCAATCGTATCTCACTGAAGTTACAAACTTCAGAGATCGGGGTAGAATCACTAATGATAATGCTCTATTTGTATGAATTTTGAAAATCACATATTATATTTGTGTTAATTTAAATTACCATTATCTCCAAATCCACAACCATCGATAAATGCATGAAAAATTGCCCCTTGTTGTATCTCAAAACCATTCTCCAATAAAATTTCAACAGAGGAATCATAATCCACTATAGACGTCGATTGCAAGATTTGTGAAGAGTGAATAGGTACTTCGGCTTCATAATCATAATATTGCCCATTATCATTTGTTGTTAAAAATCGTACGGGTCCTTGAAAACTCTGATCCGAACATAAAGGTGCAAATCCTAATGAATTCTTAGCAAATCCCCATGTCGTCGAATTCGTGTCATGTCCTGTTCTTGCACCTAAATTTAAATTATTCAGAGTCAAATAATCAGGGTTGGACATAGGGTCTTCAACAGGTATTACTGGCGTAAATCCGTTATTCCATACTCCTGCTTGGTTAGCATACCCTATTTGAACATTTCCAAGGTTATTTCCAATTCTAACATAATCTATAAATCCATCTGTATTAAATTGATTGATTTTATAGATATAAAACTCAGTTAAATTATGATTTAAATGAGGCCAACTTAAAGATAAATATTGTTTAGGTGGCAATAAGGTCAAGGAAGCGAAAGTAAATGAATTTCCTAAAGTCCCAAACCTGTAAGCCTGTAGATTAATCAGATTATCAGTTGGATTATAAATTTCTATACGCTGACCATTAGGATCAATTTCAGTTATAATGACTTGAGCGAAATTCACTTTCGCGACAGACATCAAAAGCGATGCAATGAGGACATACCTCACCCGATTTCGAAAAAATACCTTTTCCAAATTAATTTATTTTATAGTAAATAATATGAATACTAATTGAATCAGTAATCAATACATCAACCTTATTTACCTGTGTTTGTAATTATATTGCCTCACAGTATTAGTTGATAAAGGATTCAGTTTTAATTTTAATATACACTTACTTTGGATAGTGTATACTTATTCATTTAGTATATAAATTTAACTGTAAAGCACGGACTTCTGGCCAATATAAAGACTTTATTTAATTATTGGAATTATATATGGTAAATTATTCATATATATTAATCACCACCTGATTGTCGTTATTAAAAAAGCTTAAAGGTTTGTCGTGTCTTTACATCTAAATTATTTACTATACTCATCTCATGAACTAATTATAAGGGCCATAGTCACTTGTAGTGGTTTTACATTTAAGCCTCAGCGATTAAATTAATCATGACTAATGACGAAAATAATTACTACAAGATTTACAATTCTTTCATTGTGAACCATTGAAGGTAGAAAATATTGGCTTGATAAAAATCTTACTGCCCACTATTCCGAGGAAGTCCTGTCACTCTGTAGCATCATAATTTTTTCAATACGCTGCTGTCTGAGCAGCTTCTCCTGTCAGTGCCTCCAAGAAAGAAACTAAATCCGCTCTCTCCATTTCACGTAAAGAGAATGATTTTAATAAGGGACTTTGATTCGCATGATGTGACAGCCCATTTTGATAATGGTCTGTGACGTCGTGCAGCGAAGTGATACTGCCATCATGCATGTAAGGTGCTGTCATCGCCACATTGCGCAGACTGGGGACTCTAAACTTCCCCACATCCTTTTTGTCTAATGTAATTAATGCTCTACCTAAATCAGAATAGGATTCATACAGTCCATTATTTTCAAAGCCTTGGTTAGTGAAGTGGACTCCAGTATGGCATGAGCTACAATTAAGTCGATCACTATAGAAAAGATCCTTCCCTCTGATCTGTGATGTTGTCATAGCTGTGGAATCACCCGAAATGAAATGATCATATGGAGAATCAAAACTGATCAACGTCCTGATATAGCTGGAAAGCGCTCGTGGGATATTATATCCATTAGGTACTTGACCAAAGGCATCTCGGAAAAGTCGACTGTAGTCTGCATCTTGATTTAGTCTTTTAATCAGCTTAACAATAGAGATGCCCATCTCATTTTCATCTTCTATCGGCACCAATGCTTGGATGTCCAGTTTGGTGACGCCACCATCTTTATTGACTACTGGTAGATAAGCAGCATTGAGCAGGGAAGGAGGGTTCCGATCGCCCAGTCTACCACGAATGCCTGGTGTGATCGAGAGCGAATCGGAGAAAGCTAAGTCCTTCTTATGACAGGTCGCACAAGAAATGGTGCTGTCTAATGAAATAGAAGAGTCATTAAATAAGCGCTTGCCTAATGCTATTTTTTCAAGACTTAATGGATTATCCTCAGGTACATGAAATGGCTGTATGTGACCTGGAAGGAGACTGCTGATGTATCCCGATTGAGTTTCAGCTTCATGAGTACCACAGCTGCTGTAAAAGAATAAAGCAGTAGATACCAGACAGGCGATGTATGTATTTATTCGACTGATATGGCGGAATCGAGATTAGAGACTAAGAGCTGCGCGAGCTCCAGATTATTCCCTGTGTGCGTATCCTGATTTTCTACGATTTGAAAATCAACTGATGCTAAAAATTCATTTAGGTCAAATACAAATGATATTGTACTTTTTCCATCATCTAATTTCTTAGTCGTCGAAAGTGAGAGATTCTTTAGCAGTGGATCAGATCCAATATGATATGCAATAGGAGTATCAGGGATATCATCGCCGTCAGTATCGACTTGACCATCTATTCTGATAAACTTATATCCAGAATTCCAGTTCCAGTGCATAGATGGGTCTTTCATGCCTAACGGGTCGTTTGCCATTCTGGAGGTGAAGTCCGTCTCAGACTGTGCATTCGCTGAGGGATCGACTCCTATGAAAAAATCAAACTGAATCAGCTCAGTCGATGGCACGGTAGAAGAAGTTGAAAATAGATTGCCTTGGCCAGCTAAGAAGTGATCAGCAGAAAGATCAATGACAGCGCCGTCTCTCTGCGTCATCTTCAATCCACCTATGTAGTAACTCGCGACTAAAAAGCTAACTTTTGATCCATTCAAGTCATAGACTTTATTGAGCTCCAAATCTTCATTGTCGACCTTAAAGTCAAATTTAAAATCAAGTGTGGTCATGACATCAGTCTCATCATCCCCGCAAGAGAGAAATGTGATAGAAGCGAGTATAAAACTGGCCAATACGAGTAAATATAATTTTGCTTTTGTCATTGTAATTGAATTTGAAAGTTATTGATTAAAAATTCTGCTTGAGAAACTTGATTGAGGCTATGTATCTGAGGGTCCATAGTGATGTCATAGAGTCCATTAGTATTTTCAAATATTTCTTTGACGTCTATCATGATATCAATCTTTTCAGAAGATTCAGGCATATCTACCCTCACAGGTCGTAGCATGGCATCAGAGCCAATATGTAGAGCAATATTAGTATCGGTGTCACCATCACCTGTCGTGTCCATGATGCCTTCTATTTTAAAGAAGATGTAGCTGCTCCAACCGATCCAATACTCTCCAGGCTTAGCTAATGGGTGGTCTCCACTGTAGTCAGCAGGAATCGTAGCGTTGAGATCAGGATCCACTCCAATATTAAAGCTCACATCTGTAGGATCTTTAATTGAAATGTCTTCCAGATTTAACCTATATCCAGTAGAGGCTAATTCTGGTCTCGAGTGGCTATTGGTCAGATTTAAAAAATCTACATCCTTGATTAACTGAGATTCAGATCCGTCGGAAACATTGATATCCGAGAGGTAAAATGAGAATCTTGTAAATTTTATGGTTTGCCCTCCAGGATATTCATATTCATTGAGCATGACAAGAGGTGTATCTCCATATTCCAGCTTAAAAAAGACATCTAAATCTGATGTATCTTCACCACAAGACGAGATGAGTAGACCAATTATGATAAATGTATACAGGCGTAAAAGCATTAGCTAATTGATTGAACGTTAAAGAAACGCCCAAGTCAGCCAATATGTTTTTAAATGAAAGCCCGAATTCTAGAGGATTTATCTAAAATCAATCTCCAATAAGTCTCAGTGACAATTAATCTTTGATAAAAGGATAATCCTTTTGCGTATAATTATCTGTGTAGAGCTCTGATGGGTCTGGATATGGTGAATCCTCAGCAAATTTTACTGCCTCATCAAGTTCAGCTTTGATCGCATCTTTGATCGCTTTTACTTCTGATTCTGGAGCGATCTTATTTTTTATAATCTTCGCTTCTATCGCTTTGACTGGATCAAGATTTTTATAGTGCTGTAATTCTTCTTTCGTTCTGTATTTTGCTGGGTCTGAGACAGAATGTCCCTTATATCTGTAAGTCTTTATCTCTAAGAAGTAAGGACCCTGACCTGATCTGATGTATTCTGCGGCTCTGGTCATAGCCTCGTGTACTTTCTCAGGCGACATGCCATCTACTTGTTCGCTTGGCATATTGAATGGCTGGCCCATTTTATAAATATCTACCGCAGCGCTGGTTCTTTCTACTGATGTCCCCATGGCATAGCCATTATTTTCGCAGATGTAGAGCACAGGAAGATCCCACAGCTCTGCCATATTGAATGATTCGTATAATGACCCCTGTCTGGCAGCTCCATCACCGAACATGGTGACTGCAAGATTAGATGTTTTCTTATATTTTTCAGCGAAAGCAATCCCAGTACCAATAGGGATCTGGGCTCCTACGATACCATTACCACCAAAATAGTTATGTTCTTTAGAGAAGAAGTGCATTGATCCTCCTTTGCCCTTCACACAGCCTGTGGCTTTACCATATAGCTCAGCCATACATGATTTAGAGTCTAAGCCTCTGCTGAGTGCTATACCATGCTGCCTGTATGCAGTGACTATTTTATCATCAGATGTCAGTGCCGAGACTAGCCCAGCTGCTATGGCTTCTTGACCAATGTACACATGACAGAATCCACGGATCTTCTGCTGACCATAAGCCATAAGAGTTCTCTCCTCAAATCTTCTGATGCGATACATCACTTCAAACCATGATAAATAGGTCTCTTTGCTAAAGGATGTCGTTTCAGCTGTTTTCTTTGTTTTCTTCTTTGCTTTAGTTGTAACTGCCATATGTTTCAATTAGGTAGCAAGATACTCGTTCTTTAAGATATATGGAAGAAGCTCTTGCTGTAAATTATATTTTGAATAATTCTCATGATAAAAACACGCAAAAATGGATAATGTTGCTGCGCATCTCGAATTGAATTCTATGATTTATCTGTCTTATTCTTGAATATCAGCTTCTAATAAGATTAGTTAGACCGAACTTCCTTTAGCTTTGCAGTCACTATTCATAGACTAATAAATCCATTTGTTACTACAGTCCATCAAGCTTTCTAATTTTAAAAACTACGAGACCACGGATCTACAGTTTGAGGAAAGAACCGTCATATTCACTGGTCGAAATGGGGTAGGAAAGACGAATCTACTGGATGCGATCTACATGCTAAGCTTTGGTAAGAGTCGCTATCAGCTGAGGGATTCTAAACTGATCACACATGGTGGAGCATTCTTCCGGATAGAAGGAAGGTACGGTGATGACCAGAGGACTGATCTTGTAGCCATAAAATATCCGAAAGGAGCAAAGAAGGAGATCGTCGTCAATGCTAAAAAGAGAGATAAAATATCTGATCATGTGGGCGAGATCCCATTAGTGATGATCGGACCGAGAGACATACAGCTCTTCTTTGAAGGCAGCTCTGATCGAAGAAAATTTATTAATTCTGGCATCAGCCAATGTAATAAGAACTACCTGCAGAACTTGATTAGTTATAATCGGGTATTGCTGCAGCGTAATAGCTACTTGAAAAGCCTCAAAGGTAGAGCCGTAGATGAAGTGCTGCTATCCAGTTATGATCAGCAATTATTAGCACCCGCTCAAGTCATCATGGAATCCAGAAAGGTCTTTATCGCAAATTTTTCAGTCATATTTCAAGAAATATATCGAGCCATATCTGGTGATAAAGAAGCCGTATCTTGTCTGTATAAGAGTCATCTATTATCTGTAAGCATGGAGAGTTTACTCAAAGAATCAAGGCAAAAAGATATCATACTGCAGCGCACGACTGAGGGCATTCATAAGGACGACGTCATATTTAAGATGGAAGATCAGATCTTAAAGCATTTTGGCTCAGAGGGGCAGATGAAGAGCTTTCTGATAGCGCTTAAGCTGGCTATGAAAGAAAAAATCAAAGCTGAAACCAGAAAGACCCCCATATTACTAATAGATGATATATTTGCTAAGTTAGATGCTGAGCGGGTCAGGAACTTATTGAGCTACATACATCATTATGATGATACTCAGATATTCATATCTGATACTGATGAGAAAAGAGTTTCCAGTATTTTGACTGATACTAAAATAGACCATCAAGTATTCTTAATACAGAATGATACACCAAAATTAATACATGAGGAAGAAGAGGAATGAGCAAACGCTGGAGAATGTCCTTAAAGCATTCGTAGGTCAAAAGAAGATAAAAAGAGGCTACTCAGAGGCAGATATTAGAAAATTCTGGAATGAGCAGATGGGACAGACGATCGCACAGTATACTAAGAGTCTCAGATATAGAAATGGATTACTATCTGTAGAAATAAGGTCTATACCACTGCGTACTGAGCTACAGTATAGTAAAGACAAACTGATCAAATTATTACAAGAAGAATTTGATCAGGTGGAGATAAGAGATATCAGAATACACTAAATACTTAGATCTAATACATAATTAGAATTAAGCTCTAATCTTTACTTTTTTGATCTTTTTCTTTCCTTTAGTCTTAGCTGCTAATTGTACAGCACTTTTAAGATTGACAGTGCCTCCTGATACACTGAGTGAACTGAATCCTATCATTTCATCAGATCCTGGCCTTTTAACTCTTACATTATGAGGCGTAGATGATTCCATGATGATAGATTTGACCTGTTTAGCAGTCAGAGCTGGATAATACGATCTTAATACTGCTGCGATTCCAGCGACGACAGGAGCAGCCATACTGGTACCCTGAGCTATTTTATAATTATCATCAGGGGTGGTAGAAAACATGTGGACACCTGGAGCAAAAACATCTACATTCTTAGCACCATAGTTAGAGAATGAAGCCGCTAAGCCTTCTCCTGTGTTATAAGATAATGCGCCTACCTCTAACCATGTCTTAGCTTCTTTTTTCTTCCAGAATAAGAATCCTTTTGGTTTTTCAAACTTGTCATTAGGAAAATTATCAGTGCTATCATTATCTTTTCCGTCATTTCCTGCCGCATGTATCAGTAGTACATCGTTTTTCTCCGCATACCTGACAGCGTCATCTACGACTTGTTTATTCCATGAGTGTCCCTTTCCAAAACTCATATTGATGATGCTTGCTCCATTATCTACGGCGTACCTGATGGCATTAGCCACATCTTTATCGTGCTCGTCGCCATTCGGAACAGTTCTGATGGACATGATTTGTACATCTCTTGCGATACCTTTTATTCCTTCATTATTATCTGCGACTGCACCTATGATACCAGATACATGAGTTCCATGAAATGCATCAGGTCCTTCCACATCACTATTCCCATAAATTCTCTCTGTCTGATCATTGTAATCATCTCCTATTATTTTTCTTGAATTGAAGTCAGGGTTATAATAGTAGTTAGCTTGGCTCTCGTAGTGATCTATACCTGCTTCTAACTCTTCCTCAATGACCACTTTAATATCAGCCATGGTCGGTGATTTGCCTGTTTCTGCTTGATATTGGACCAATAGTTCTTTTATTGCATTTTTAAATTCTCCAGGAATATTGACCGAAGTCGTATCTATATATTCTTCTGTTATTTCTGCGTCACCTATTGCCTTGGCATAGCCATCTATCATACTTGTGACAAAGTTTTTTTGCATTTTCAGGTTGTCAGCATTTGCTTGATTTGACTCTCTTTTTGAATCAACTTCTTCCTTGTATTTGATATACCTGTCGTATTCTATTTTTTGCTTTTTTGTCAATAATTCAGGATTGGCATCTTTATACTTCTTCCTCAAATCTGCATATAGCCTTGTGATTTCAAGCGTTTCTCCATTTACGTTAGTACCATCTGCATTACCTAAGAAGTTCCATCCATGTATGTCATCTATGTAGCCATTCTTATCATCGTCGAGTCCATTGCCTGGTATCTCATCAGTATTTATCCACACATTGCCCTTCAGGTCTTTATGTTCTACATCTACGCCAGAATCTATGACTGCGACGACAACTGTGGTAGATGGTTTATCTGAGAGCAAGTCATTATGAGCTTCATCCATCTGTATGATGGAGTAGTACCAGTCTATGGCTGGCTGCTGAGCCATTAATTGAAAGCTGATTAGTAATGCGAAAGCAAAATTGAGATATTTCATATGTTTTAAAATTTGCAACGAAAAGACTATCAGCGAATTAGATATTAATCATACCCTTAGGTGTCATAACTATCCACGTCATAGGCGTTTCATGTGATTTATCATTTTTTAATAATAGGACGGCAAATATAGGATATCCATTAGATTTGCCTAATGTTATGCTAAATGTATATAGTTTAAATACACAATCGTAAACAACCAGATATCATGATATAGTTGTCCTTCGTTATGGTTTTAATTAATAATTAAGAAAAGAGCATGAATATAATCAGATCGGCGACAGGGATACTACTGCTTTTCAGTACTTTGGTCATGTATGCTCAGCCCAGATCTATCGGTATAGGAGGAGGAGCATCACTCTACACAGGAGATTTAGATCCTGTGCCAATGACTAATATAATTCAAAATACGGGCTTTACATTTCAAATATTTGTCAAACAGCAGTTGAAAGATAGACTGGCTCTCCGGCTCAACTTTAGTGTGATGGATATCAGTGCTTCAGACGAACTGTCAGAAGACAGCCGTGTCCGTGTCAATAGAAATTTGTCATTTCAAAACAAGATTGTAGAGTTGTCAGTATTAGCAGAGTACAGTGTCGTAAAATGGCGAGGATTAGAGCTTTATGCTGCAGCAGGTCCATCAGTGTTTCGGCATAATCCTAAAGCGATCAATATCGTAGATAATCAGCTGGTAGAGCTTCAAAGCCTCGGCACTGAAGGACAAGGCTTTACCGATGCTCATACTGCATCACCTTACAAGTTATTACAGTTTGGTATTCCTATGGGAGGCGGCATAAGACAGGCCATCACTAAGCATATATCTATTCAAATAGAGTCTTTGGGCAGGGTGACATTCACAGATTATTTAGACGATGTATCATCCAGAAACTATGTACCCATAGAGAGACTTTCTCAGCTTAATGGGTTATTGGCAACTCAGCTAGCAGATCCATGGATTGGCCGTGATAGTCAGAAGCCTAGTGAGAATCCTGATACCACTAATATTGTCAGAGGTAATCCTGATATAAATGACTATTTTCTATCTGGCACCATTTCTGTCATTTATAAAATACCCGTACACTATAAGTCTCAAATAAAATGTCCAGTATTTTGATTTGTAGGCTGTAGTATCTATTTTACTTACGGTCTATTAATAAAATCAACTCTTGAGAACTGCTATATCTGATACCACTATCTATAATACCTTAGAAAAGCACTGGACTTATAGAGAATTCAGATCAATCCAGCTGCCATTAATCAAACGATTTTTTAATGGCCAATCCAGCTTAGGCATCATGCCTACTGGGACTGGGAAGTCATTATGCTATCAGCTACCATCTTTACTGCTTGACCATCCCCTTATAGTCATATGCCCCCTTATATCATTGATGTTAGACCAGTGCTATCAGGCAAGGAAGCATGGCGTTCGGGCTGTGACGATTCATTCAGGTATGAGGATAGCTGAGCAAGAAGAGGCTTATAGATTATTGTATTCTGATCAGTGTGACTTATTTTTTATATCTCCTGAAAGGATTCAGTCGGAAGTATTTATAGATACCCTAAGACAGTGCCAAATCTCTGGAATTGTCATAGATGAAGCTCACTGTATATCTCAGTGGGGCTATGACTTCAGACCAAGCTATTTACAGATTAAAAATCTTATCGAAGCCCTACCTTCCATTCCAGTATTAGCACTGACAGCGACTGCTACAGTCGCTACCTGCGAAGACATTATGACCGTCTTGAATGTTCAGGATATGCAGCTCATCAGAAAAGATAGGAGGAGAGATAATCTACATTTAAACATACAAAGGGTAGATGATAAAAATCAGTTTATCATAGACCATATAGATCGAGAATCATCCAGTATCATATATGTCAGAAGTCGTAAACACGTAGAGCTATTGTGCCAATACCTGAATAGAAAAAAGATCAATGCCATTCCATATCATGCAGGATTACATAAAGGCGAACGAGAGAAAAATCAAGCCTTATGGTTTTCAGATCATGCTCAGTGTATCGTGGCGACTAATGCTTTCGGCATGGGTGTTAATAAAAATAATGTGAGGCAGATATTTCATTATGGTATACCACCGACTATTGAAGAGTACATGCAGGAGATAGGAAGAGCTGGTAGAGATGGGGAAGTCGCTCACTGCTATTTACTGTACAATCAGAAAGACATCAGCATCAGCCGATTCAAAGAAAGAAATATGATCGACTGGGGTCGATTTATCGCAGGGATTTCTAAGAAGTATCAGGATGTCCGCAAGCAAGAAAAGCTGCTATCACTGAAGGAAAAATTAGGAATTAAGACTGATGATATAAAAAAATCTGAAGTATTGAATCAGATCAGTTTTAGAGGGTTGAAACCAATATTTGATTCGATACAGCAGCCAAAGATGCAAAACTTCACTACAATGATAGGCTTCATCTCTACAGACACTTGTCGATATGAATTTGTCAGTCAGTATTTCGATAGGCATAATGCTGTAATATGTCAATCCTGTGATAACTGCAAGCGAGAAGAAACTAAAGTGCTACAGCCCTTGAGCAAAGACCATATCATCCAGCTTGTATCAGTGAATGCAACTATTAAACTGACTGATGTCATTAGACTATTCTCTTCCTACAAGAAATCTGATATTCTGTCTGTCATATCCGAGCTCTATGAAGAAGAGCAAATACGTGTAACAGACGACTTCATATCCAGAACAGATCCATCTTGAAGGCTAAAAAAATTTTATTCGCTGTCAGCAATGATCTAAGTCATGACCAAAGAATGCAGCGTATCTGTCGCACATTATCTCGCCAAGGCTATGAAGTCAAGCTGATCGGAAGAATTAAAAAAACCTCGGTTGGGCTAGCTAAATTTGAATTCGATACACATCGGTTGAGCTGCTTCTTTGAGTCTGGTGCGATGTTCTATGCTGAATATAATCTGCGTTTATTTCTATATTTACTGAAGGCTAACTCAGATGCCATCAGTGCTGTGGATCTTGATACTATATTAGCATGCCGCATGGCGAGTTGGCTGAAGCATAAGCCTCTCTTCTTTGATGCCCATGAGTTATTCACCGAAGTGCCAGAACTAAAGAATAAGCGGACCATAAAAAAAATATGGGCCGCCATTGGTAGAATCTTTATCAGTCGTAAAATAAATGCATATACCGTAAATGACAGCCTCGCTACCTTACTCTCATCTCTGTACGACACTGAATTCCAATCAATTTATAATTATCCACTCAAATCAGAATCCACCACATCTGATACGATAGAAGGACATGTGAAAATTTTATATCAAGGTATGGTCAATCAAGGCCGTGGACTGATAGAAGTCATAGATGCTATAAAGGATCAGGATGATTTTGCATTAGATATCATAGGCACAGGTGATATATATCAAGAAGTACAGACCTCTATAAAAAATAGTAAGACAAAGATTAATCTCAGTGGCTTTATTCCTCCAAAAGACTTGCCTCATCTGACCTCGAAATATCATATAGGTATAAATCTTCTTGATAGAGAAAGTGGCAATTATTATCACTCATCTGCTAATAAATTCTTTGATTACATCATGGCTGGACTACCTATCATATCTATGGACTTCCCAGAGTACAGAAAAGTGGTAGACCAATATGAAGTAGGTGTATTGATACCTGACTTAAAGCCTGAGTCTATTTTAGCTGCAGTCCAGCAGATCGTATCTGACTACAGTCATTATAGAAATAACTGTCTGAAAGCTCGCCAATTTCTTCATTGGGAAAGTCAAGAAAAGCAACTCATCGATCTCTATTCTTCTGTCTTAGAGTCTTGAGATAATTCTGTCTGATCTATTTTATCCGCTAAGTCCAATAAAAATGCGTATTCCATGGCTGTCTCCTTATATCGCTGAAACCTTCCAGAAGCTCCACCATGACCTGTCTCCATATTACAATACATGTATAGTGGATTATCTCCTGTCTTATAGTCTCTTAGCTTAGCCACCCATTTAGCAGGTTCCCAGTATTGGACCTGCGAGTCGAATAAACCTGTAGTCACTAATAGAGGTGGATATGACATTTTTTTTACATTGTCATAGGGAGAATAGGAAAGCATGTAATCATAGTATTCTTTGTTTTTAGGATTGCCCCATTCATCAAATTCGAATGTAGTCAGGGGGATGGTCTCATCTAGCATTGTCGTAATCACATCCACGAATGGTACGGCTGCTATGACACCTGCCCAAAGTTGTGGTTCCATATTGACAATGGCTCCCATCAGTAGACCACCAGCACTTCCACCTAAGGCATATAGCTGATTATCAGCTGAGTACCCTCTATCTATTAAAGCTTTACCACAATCCACAAAATCAGTAAATGTATTTTTCTTATTTAACAATTTACCGCTCTCGTACCACTGCTTACCTAATTCTTGACCACCTCTGATATGAGCGATCGCATAGACGAATCCTCTGTCTAATAGGCTTAATCGGGATGATCTGAATGATGGATCCATACTGTTACCATAGGAGCCATATGCATACAGCAGGCATGGCGCTGATCCATCCATCTTCACACTTTTATGATAGACGATTGATACAGGAACTTCTACACCATCTCTGGCTTTGACATTAATTCTCTCCGAGATATAATTATTAGAATCAAAATCTCCGACGACTTCAGTCTGCTTAAGCAGGGTCTTGGTCTTAGTCGTCATGTGGTAGTCATATAACGTATTAGGTGTCTTCATACTCTGATAGCCCATCCTCAGTATCTGTGAGTCAAACTCCAGGTTAGTCGTCGTATAGGCAGTGTGAGCTGCTTCATCAAACTGGATGTAATGCTCCTCGCTACCATCCCACGGTCTGACCCTTATCTCTCTGATACCTTCGACTCTTTCTGAGAGTACCAGGAAGTCTTTAAATATGTCCACACTCTGCAAGAATACTTCTGATCTGTGAGGGATCACTTCTTCCCAGTTGTCTTTAGATGTCTGACCGATCTGAGTCTTCATCAATTTGAAGTTAGGCGCATCTAGATTAGACCTAATATACCAGTTATCCTCATAGTGAGATAGATAGTACTCATGCTCATTCTCTAAGTCTCTTGGCTCGAATGTCGTAAACTCTCCCTCTGGATTATCAGCACTCAGGTATTGATACTCAGTGGTAAGGGTGTGTCCTGAAATGATTAAAATATAGTCCTTAGACTTTGACTTATATACCGATGAGTAAAATGTATCGTCATCTTCTGAATAGACTAGTACATCATCTTTCTGATCTGTCCCGAGTTTATGCCTGTAGATCTTATCAGACCTTAGGGTGACAGGGTCCTTCTTAGTGTAGAACAGAGTCTCGTTATCATTAGCCCATGTCGCACCACCAGTGGTTCCTTCTAGCACATCAGACATCATCTCGCCTGTTTCGAGATTTTTAAACCTGACTGTATAGATCCTTCTGCTCAGGGTATCTTCACCATAAGCCAGCATGGTATTATCTGGACTTATGGACTGACCACCTATAGCAAAGTAGTCATAGGCCGCAGCCAGCTGATTCACATCTAAGAGAAGCTTATCTTCTCCATCTAATGATTCTTTCTTTCGACTGTAAATAGGGTATTCTTTGCCTTCATCATACTTAGTCAAATAGTAGTACCCATTCTGCTTATATGGTACAGAAAGATCTGTTTGTTTTATACGACCTACTATTTCATTATAGAGCTTATCTTGGAAACCATCTAAGTGGCTGAGTGATTTTTCTCGATACTCGTTCTCAGCATTTAGGTAGTCTATGACTTGAGTCGTGTGAGCATCTGGAGAAGTAGCATTCTTTTGCTCATCAGTCAGTCGCATCCAGTAGTAATCATCGATCCTCTGATCTCCGTGGATCTCCATGACTTTAGCCTCTTTATCTGCGACTGGTGGTAATATTTTTTGTTCCATATCTTCTACGATGTTAGCTTCTTCTATATTTTCTTTTGCAGTATCTACTGTCGATTTCTTAACAGAGCACGAATAAAGGAAAATTATTGATGTAATGGTGAGCAGGATGGATATTTGCTTAGGATGATTCATATAAAGATGTTTACATTATAGTTTTTAAAAAAGAAGGAGAATCTTTACTTAAATTATTGACAATCAAGTTAGTCTACATTATAAAAATAAGATATGTAAGTAAATAAATCGTAACTATTAGTTTAAATAATGCAGCATGGAGTCAAATTTCTCTTGCTTCAAAGGCTGAATGTGTGACTTTTTTAGTTTTATTTCATCATGAATGTAGATAAAATTAGCTGATCGCTGAATACAAGAATTGAAACTTAACAATACTTATAAACAGATCTTAAAAATTTCCTTGCCCATCATGCTGGGTGGTGCAGCTCAGAATTTAATTGTTCTGACAGATAATGTATTTCTATATCACAGAAGTTCATTAGAGTTTGCTTCAATAGGACTGATCGGCGTATTCTATTTAGTGATCGCTGCTATGGGATATGGATTTAGCAGGGGAGGGCAGCTCATCATTGCCAGAAGATATGGAGAGTTTGACACGACAGGCGTCGGTAAAAGCACTATTTCTCTACTTTATATAGAAGTTCTTTTTGCCTTTTTAATCTTTGGATTTATACAGTGCTTTGCTGATGAATTCTTAAGCTATTTTATCAATGATCCCCAAGTATTATCTAAGTGCTTAGATTATATATATCCTAGATCATATGGTCTGTTTTTTAGTTTTACAGGAGTCGCACTCATTGGTCTTTATACCGCGATTGCCAAGACAAGTTTTGTGATTTGGGATACATTGCTACTGGTACTGGTTAATCTTGTACTGAATTATTGTCTGATTTTTGGGAAGTTTGGATTACCAGAGATGGGTATTATTGGAGCTGCATGGGCAAGTACAATAGCAGAAATAGTCGCTTTCATCGTCTTCGTCATCTACTTTCTGAGTGAAGGTTCTTTTAGAAGATTCAGGATGTGGCATTTGCTAAAGCCTGATGTGAAGGACATACGTCACATGCTGAAAGTATCCTTTCCGATAGTTTTGCAGGCCGTCATCGGCATTGGCAGCTGGTTTATCTTTTTCTCTATCATCGAAAATTTAGGACAGCGATCTTTAGAAGTCTCTAATCTGATCAGAAATGTTTACCTCATCTTATCAGTGCCATGCTGGGGTTATGCCGCTGGGATTAACACCTTAGTCAGTAATTTTATGGGATATAAGGGCTATGATAATATCATGTCAGTCATTAAGAAAACAGTGCTCTTATCGCTCGTCTCTAGCCTGATGATCACACTACCTGTTATCCTGCTGCCTGAGTACAGTTTATATCCATTATTTGGTGGCGAAGACATGAGTCTGATGTATGAAGCAGGTGATCTATTTTGGGTACTTCTCATCATTATGATCGTATTCTCCATCGGAGGTGTGATCATCAGTGGATTAGTCGGGACAGGAGCCACGATGGTCGCTCTATACATACAGGGTGGCATGGCCATATTATACATCATAGCAGCACACTACATCGTCAATGTCAAGCAAATGTCCTTAGAATGGGCATGGGGAATCGAAATCGTCTATTGGTTACTGATTATTACGGTAACACTTTTGTATTTTAGGTCTGGCCTCTGGAAGAAATACAGGGTGTAGATAACTTAGCTGAAAGTGTGGATAACTATAATATGATGAAAGTTTAGATATAGAGTTATTCAATATATTTGCTGCCATGAGGTTAAGGAAACTTTACATCAAGGGCTTCAAGAGTTTTGCGGATGAAACTGTCATCAATTTTGATGAACGAGTCATAGGTGTCGTGGGTCCTAATGGATCAGGGAAGTCTAACATCATAGATGCCATCAGATGGGTGCTGGGAGAGCAGAAAAGTCGAGATCTACGACTTAATAAGATGACAGATGTCATATTCAATGGTACTAAGAATCGGAAGGCCAGTGGATTAGCACAAGTTTCATTGACATTTGACAATACTAAAAATATATTACCCACGGAGTATACCTCTGTGACAGTTACCAGATTACTCTATCGGAGCGGGGAGAGCGAGTATAGGCTGAATGATGTGACCTGCCGTCTTAAGGATATTCATGCACTCTTCATCGATACAGGAATAGGCTCTAACTCATATGCGATCATAGCGCTGGGAATGGTAGATGACATCTTGTCTAACAAGGATAATTCTCGCCGAAAGATGTTTGAGCAAGCTGCAGGCGTCTCTAAGTTTAAGAAGCGTAAGGTGGAGACGATGAATAAGCTGAAGCTTACAGAAGCGGATCTGAATAGGGTGGAGGACCTTCTGTATGAGCTGGAGCAGAATCTAAAAAGCCTCGAGAAGCAAGCTAAAAGAACTCAGAAATACAATGAAGTCAAACTCAACTATCGAGAATCCTCAATCTTATATACGAAACGAAAGGCGATAGCTTTGCGCCAGAATCTGGAGCGACTCAAGGAAAGAAAAGAAAAGGAATCAGATAATTATGAAAAGCACAATGCCGCACTCATAGCGATAGAAGCAGAAATCCAAGCACTTAAGTCAAATAACATTGACAAAGAAAAGAATCTATCCAATCTTCAGAAAGAACTGAATGACCTAATCAACAGTCAGCGAAACGAAGAATACCAAAAAGATCTTCTGACAGAAAAAGTCAGTTATAATAATAGAAGGCTGATAGAAATAGAATCAGGTGCTGAGAAGCGTGTCGCTGATCTATCAGGATTCCAATCAGGTATCAGTGATCTAAGTAATAACAAGGGAACAGTCGATGCTACCCTGCTACAGCTTTCTAATGAGCTGGACATAGCTAAAATGGAAAAGCAAGATCTCCAGGTGAATTTTGATAGTATGAAGTCGTCATTTGATGCAATGACCATGCAGAAGATCAAAGCCAGTGAACTCATACAGTCTAAAGAAACTCAAAAAGCAATACTGACTGATCAGATAGAATCTCTGACCACAGAACTCAGCAATACTAAAAATAGAAGTCAGTCTACATTAAAAGACCTTAATGACAAAGAAAAGGAAATAGAGCAGATAAAAGCAGACCAAGAGAAGGATCGAGAAAGGCTGGCTGAACTCAACCAAAAAGTACTCGAAGTATCTCAAGAGAAGCAAGCCTTAGCTCATAAGATCAAAGAGCAAAAAGAAAAAGAGAATAAGCTTAAACGGATATTAGATTCCAGAGCAAATGAGATCGATCTCCTACAGGGAATGATCGAAAACTTAGAAGGATTTCCAGAGTCTATCAAATATCTTCAAGAAAGCTGGAAGAATAAAGCCAAACTCTTATCCGATGTCTTAGAGCCAGATGAGGCCATCAGAGGCGTCTTAGAACAATACCTGGATCCATACTTAAACTACTACGTATGCGATACGCTCGAAGGTGCAGTAGATGCCATCAAGCTTCTGAATACGGCTCAAAAAGGAAAAGCGAACTTCTTCATCTTAAATCAGATTAAGGATAGTAAGAATGAAAAGCAAGTAGATCAAAGACTTAAACCTGTTACTGACTATGTGAATGCTGATGCTAAGTATACAGCTTTGTTAAATCATCTTTTGGATGGTGCGTATATCTTCGAAGGGGACATAGAAGAGCTTAAGAATATAGAAACTTCTGATATAGATGTCCTCTCACATACTGGGACGTTCATCAAAAAACCTAAAAGTATTTCAGGAGGATCTATCGGATTATTCGAAGGCAATAAGCTAGGTCGAAAGAAAAAACTGGAAGAGCTTCGTACAGCTATAATCGCCATAGAATCCGATCTCTCTCAGTCAGCGACTGTCATACAGTCATTAGTCAAACAAGAATCTGATGTAGATAGTACTTCTTTACAAAAGGAAATACAAGAAGTGAATGCTGACATCAATCAGAAAAACCAAGACATCGTCAAGCTAAGTACAGAACTCGATCTGCAGAAAAGTAGAAATGCAGAGTGGCTTGGGTCAATCGAGAAAGCTGAACAATCAATTGTCGATAAGCAGCAAGGCATCAAAGATATCACGGAAGAGCTGATAAAAATCAACGCCGAACTGGAAGCTTCGGCAGATGATAATCAAGTTAATGATAAAAGCTTAGACCACTTAGCTCAGTCACTTTCTAAAGCGACAGAGCGATATAACACACTCAACATAGAATTTCTCAAAAAAGAAAGCGAAGCGAAGAATATTCAGCTGGAGATAGATTACAGCTCACAGCAGCGCGTACAGATAGAAGAGGCCATCTCACAAAACGAAAAACTAAAGATTGAACTAGATAAAGAAAACGCAGAAAACCAAGAGCGTGCCCAAGTGATTAAAGATGCACTCTTAAAAAGTTATGAAGCTAAGAAGCAGTTTGAGTCAAATCTCTCAGGGGTAGAACAGGAGTACTTCCAAGCGAGAAATGAGATCAATGTCAAAGAGGATGAGCAAAAACAAATCACTCGTAAAATATCTGAATGCCAACTCAATATCAATAACATAAAAGATAAAGAGACGAATATAGATTTCAGTACCAATAGTATTTTTGAAAGATTAGATCTGGAATTTGGCATCACCCGTGACACCATCGATCTAACAGATATTCCAGCAGATGATGAAAGAACCGTTACAGAGATAGAGCTGCAGACGAATAAATTAAAATCAAAATTTCATTCTTTTGGCGAAGTCAATCCACTTGCCTTAGAAGCCTATGAAGAAATGAAGATCAGGTATGATAATATCAGCTCTCAGAAAGATGATATTCTAAAGTCTAAAGACTCCTTGATAGAGACCATTAAAGAGATAGAGATTAAGGCCACTGATCAGTACATGGACGCTTTCAATCGTGTGAAGGTTAACTTCAAAGAGGTATTCAGAAGTCTATTCTCTGAGGATGATGATTGTGATCTTGTACTTTTAGACGGAGAAGGCACATCTCCTCTTGATGCAAATATTGAAATCATCGCAAAGCCGAAAGGAAAAAAGCCTAAGTCCTTGAGTCAGTTATCAGGTGGTGAGAAGACTCTGACAGCTACTGCACTTCTATTTGCACTGTATCTACTGAAGCCGGCACCGTTCTGTATTTTTGATGAGGTCGATGCACCACTCGATGATACTAATGTGCAGAAGTTTAATAAGATCATTAAGAAATTCTCAGAGCGCTCACAGTTCATCATCGTCACTCATAATAAGATGACAATGGCTGAAGTAGATGTGCTTTACGGCGTATACATGCAGGAGCAAGGAGTATCCGGGCTGAGTCCTGTAGATCTGCGTAACTATAAGTATGAGCCTATTATGGATGTGGTGGGGTAGGCTGGTATTTTGTATGAGTCCATTGAGAAACTCAGAATTAATTCTTCTTCTATTCTAAAGCTGCGATTAAAAGTGGATACTTTGGAATCCTACTTCAAGCTATAACATTTTATCCAAGTCTTGCTTCCCAATAATTGCCATTATTTCAATCGTATTTTGAGTTAACCTAAAATATATACTATCAGATCCGCACGGACACCGTCTATAGCGTTCTCTTATATGATCTACTGTTTAAAAACAAAATGGATTCTCTGAAATGCTTTCAAAATACTCGAAGAAAGAATTGAAATATTTATCCGCCTGGCTAATGCCAAATTTATATGTTCCGTATGTATGAATTCTTATTAAGTCCTCTTTGGCTTAATTACTCAACTTTTAATCAGCCATTCATTCTTAATTTTGACTCCTTTAAAATCTGCTTGCGATCCATATCAGTAAAGCCACTTTCTTCTGCTCTACTTAATTTATCATTAATCCA
>Ga0209187_1001718_pt1 | contig 23946 bp, 19 predicted proteins | sample BantaG_FD_187430 | JGI IMG/M metagenome (GOLD analysis project Ga0209187, IMG submission 187430) | Marine algal microbial communities from Bantry Bay, Ireland - BantryBay_4 metaG (SPAdes) (version 2) | ecosystem: Host-associated > Algae > Red algae > Unclassified | place: Bantry Bay, Ireland...
ATAGGTTATTTTGAAATTGATTGAGTTATAAATTTCGCGAATAGCCTTAGCTATTTAAGGAATTTCTAACGAAAAGTAATTTCAAAAGAAGCATTCAAAACGGGCAGAATTTAGATGACAGTGTACTAAGTACAGTGTCATCTAAATTCTGCCCGTTATTAATGCGCCTCTAACCAATTCTTACCCGTTCCCATCTCCACTTTGATGGGCACCTTTAAGTCTGGCATCGCGTTTTTCATGTGCTCTTCCACTAGTGCTTTTAGCGCTTCCAACTCTGGTTTAAAAGCATCAAAAACCAATTCATCATGTACTTGCAACAGCATCTTTGATTTTAGTTTTGCTTGCTTCATCGCATTGTAGACCTTGATCATTGCTACCTTTATCATATCTGCGGCAGAACCCTGTATGGGTGAGTTGATCGCGTTGCGCTCGGCTTGCGAACGTACGGTGTGGTTTCTCGAATTGATATTGCGCAAATATCGGCGACGGCCCATCAAGGTTTCTACATATCCATTTTCGCGGGCAAATTCTATGGTTTTTGTTTTGTAGGTTTTGATGCCGGGGAATTTTTCAAAATAGGTGTTAATAATTTCGTTGGCCTGTCCACGTGGTATACGCAATGTTTGAGATAAGCCAAAAGCAGACTGACCGTAAGCGATTCCAAAATTAACCGCTTTCGCAATTCGTCTTTGATCGCGATCTACCGCAGCATTGGTTACACCAAAAACATTGGCCGCTGTGGTGGTGTGAATATCTTCGCCATCAATAAAGGCTTTCATCATACCTGCGTCTTTACTGATTTCAGCAATGATCCGCAACTCGATCTGCGAGTAATCCGCTGCCAATAATACATGTTCTTTATCTCTTGGGATAAATGCTTTTCGAACTTCCCGACCTCGTTCGGTTCGAATCGGAATATTTTGCAAATTTGGATTGATAGACGAAAGACGTCCGGTAGCTGCAATCGTTTGATTGAAGGTCGTGTGTATACGACCTGTCCGCGGATTGATCAATGCCGGCAGTGCGTCTACGTAAGTTGATTTCAGTTTTTTTAACTCCCGGTATTTCAAAATAGAGGGGATTATTTCGTGCTCCCCTTCCAGTTGAGACAGGGTTTCTTCATTGGTTGAAAACTGCCCGGTTTTTGTTTTCTTAGCGGTGTATGGAATGTCCATTTTCACAAAAAGAACTTCGCCTAGTTGCTTTGGAGAATCCAGATTGAATTCTGACCCAGCGATATTAAATACGTTGGAACGGAGTTCGATTAACTCGGTATTGAGTTCTTCGGAATTCTTTTTCAAGAAATCGACATCAAGACTAATACCTTCGCATTCCATGTCGCAGAGTACCTTGATCAACGGTAACTCTACTTCATCTAACAGTTTTTTAGCTTCCTTTTTTTCAATCAACTTGTCTGTTACGCCTTTCAACTGAAAAGTAATATCGGCATCTTCTGAAGCGTACTCGGTAATTTTATCGAGCGGCACATCGCGCATTGTTTTTTGGTTCTTCCCTTTCTTGCCGATGAGTTCTTCTATGGGTACAGGGCTGTAGCCCAAATAAGTTTCCGCAAGCATATCCATCTTATGCCGCATCTCTGATTCCGCTAAATAATGCGCCACCATCGTGTCGTAAATCTTGCCTTTGACATCCATATCATATAGGCGTAGCACCTGCATATCAAATTTAATGTTGTGCCCGATTTTCTCAATTTTTTCATTTTGAAAAACCGATTTGAATTCCTGAACAATGGCTTTGGCTTCTTTTTCGTCATCGGGACAAGGCACGTAATAGGCTTCGTGTTCTTTGTAAGAAAAAGACATACCGACGATTTCTGTGTTGTTAGAATCGAGGCCGGTGGTTTCGGTATCGAAGGCAAATAGTTTTTGCTTCGCCAGTTTTTTAATGAGGTCGGTTCGTTTCTTTTTGGTGTCTGCCAAAATGTATTCGTGTGGGACTGTTTTGTTCGACTTACCTGCCACCACTGGTTCTTCCGATTCAGTGATGCCGCCACCTCCGAACAAGTCGAGTTGCGGGGTGCTTTTTTTAGACGGGGCATTTACGTTGAACTCTTCCCCCAGTATTCGTTGTCCCAAAGTTCGGAATTCCAATTCACCAAAAACTTCTGCCAGCTTTTCGCGATCTGGTTCTTCCATAATTAGTTTATCCGGATTGAATTCAACCGGTACATCCAAAATAATGGTGGCCAACTTTTGTGAAATGTAAGCGGACTCTTTATTGTCGCGAATTTTTTCTTGCAACTTTCCTTTTATCTTATCGATATTTTCGTAAAGTCCATCTAAAGATCCGTATTCGCCGATCAGTTTCATGGCTGTTTTTTCACCGACTCCGGGTATACCCGGAATATTATCTACGGCATCTCCCATCATAGCGAGAATGTCGATGTATTGTTCTGGTTTTTGCAGATTAAATTTTTCGCAAATTTCTTTTGGGCCCAAAACCTCTGCTGGTTTTCCCTGACGTCCCGGCTTGTACATAAAAATGTTTTCGGAAACGAGTTGTCCAAAATCTTTATCGGGTGTCATCATGAACACCTGGAAGCCTGCTTTCTCGCCCATTTTGGCGAGCGTACCGATTACATCATCTGCTTCATAACCTTCTGCTTCGAGAATCGGAATTCGGTAACCTTCGATGATGCGTCGAATGTAAGGCTCTGAGCGTTTGATATCTTCCGGCGTTTCTTGTCGGTTGGCTTTATAGAACGTGTGTTCTTGTGCGCGAAGGGTTACGGACTTATGGTCAAAGACTACAGCGATGTGCGAAGGTTTTTGGTTTTCCAGGATTTCTTTCAGGCTGTTGGTAAACCCAAACATGGCTGAGGTGTTGAGGCCTTTGGAGTTGATACGTGGTGCGCGTATAAAGGCGTAGTAGGCGCGAAAGATCAGTGCGTATGCGTCGAGGAGGAAGAGTTTTTTTTCTGCCATAATGTGTTTGTTACTGGTTGTTAGATGCTGGTTGCTGGTTGCTGGATGCCTTCTAACGAGGAGTCCGCGATCGCTACGTATCGTATGATCCAGCATCTAGTAACAAAAGTATCATTTCTTAAGTAGAATGCCGGAAAATTTGGAAGAAATCAATCTCCGATAGGTTCACTTTCTGATACCATCCATGGTTGCAGGCCTTTTATACTTTTCTGCTGTTCTTTATTGAATAACTCAGAACGGATAGTACCAAAGGGAGGCTTGTCAAAATTTTCATCGCTATTTATTAGACTTTATTAGGAATAATTTAGTTAGGAATAAGCCCCTAAAGTAAGTAATCTTTTTGAACCGTTCAGTTGTTTGAAGACCGCTGGGCTGAGAGATCGCTGCGCTGACAGACTTCCTGCGATCGTGGTTCCGCAATAGAGTGTTTCAATAAAAAGGAAGTCCGATAACGAAGCGGTCACTTACAATAAAAAAAACCCGTTTCATTTTCATGAAACGGGTTGTTTTACCACACTTAAATAGGGTAATAAAAATCAATAGGTGCAGATTCCTATGTTTTTGTGCGCTGGCAAAACTATTATCTGTTTATTAGTTTGTATTAATTAGAGGTTGTAAGTCAAACCAACTAACCAGTAAGACTGCGTTGGGTTAAAATCATCCTTTAAGTCACCGATATCAGACGTACTTAGGACTTCTCCAGATTTGATAGCATTGTTAAATGATTCTTGCTTGTTTCCTCTCAAACCAAATTCGAAACCGACGCCGATTCCTTTCCAGGCAGTGAAAGAAAAACCGTTGATCCAAGTCCAGTTAGAAAAGTCAGCAGGTCCAGAGTAGCTAAGGAAACCAGAAAGGTTAGATTTCCAGGCAATACCCATAGGAAGCGCTCTTGAGTAATCAGCAACAAACTTCATACCTAGAGAAGACTCATACTGCAGGTCACCCTGAGAGAAAACGAAGTTGTAGTTCAACGGGTGAAGCACAACAACAAGGTCTTTGATAGGAGTCCAGGTAGCACCAACACCGATATCAAGGTATCCAGGATCGTTCAAATTCTTAAGTGTAGAACGGTATTCACCCAAACCAGAGATTGCCCACTTTTCGGTCAATTTGTAACCATATAAAGAGGACAAGTTGACCGCATCAGCTGTAGTTGTAAAATCAGCTTGCAAAGAATCAGGAAGTTCGCCGTCAAACTCTTTGTCGGCAACCAATTTAGTTCGAACAAAAGTTAAGTTACCACCATTTCTCCAAAACTGCTTTGGATCACTGTAGTTAGCGAAAGCATTCGCAGAAAGTCCGATAGAAGTAGAAGCTGCGTTTGGATTTTCAGCACCTAACCAGTCCGTAAATTGAGAAGCGTTAAATCCAAGCGTACCTAGTCCACCAAACTGCCAACCTGGAAGTTCAGTGATTTGAACAGCGATGGCGTCAGATTCAGCTTGTAATGCTTCAATTTCAGCATCCTTTGCTGCTTTAGCAACTACTAATTCTGCCTTAGCAGCTTTTAGTTCTTCGACTGTCATTGTTTGTGCGTTTAGGCTGAGGCTAAACAGCGAAAAGATCATTAGTAAGGAAAATAAATTCTTAGTCATAGTAAATGCATTTTTATTTTAGTTAATTATTGATTCATTGTTATGTAAAAAGAACACAAGTATCTATAGGTCCATTCTGATTTTCAGGTGAAAAACATGCATGGAGTTCAATAGTTGTTTTCTACTTTTTCTTGGGAAATATTATTCGTGGGATAAAAGCTTGATGCTAATCAGATTATCAATTTTTGACCAATCAACAATGCTGGTTTTAAGACTCATATAGTTCAACGTTTTCAGCGGTCAATTTGCTGAGTGGAACGATAACTTTTTTATTATTTTCTGCCTGCAGTACAAGAGACGAGCTGTCGATATCTATAATTTTACCTTTAAATCCATCTAAACCAATGACATCTCCTACCTGAAATTTTCCTTTACTATAAAAGGAAGCCAGAAAGTTCGCCATCATATTTTTGGATGCTAATCCGTAACCAATGGCAAATGCGAGTACACCTCCTGCAATGATTAAAGATAAATTGGTTTGAATGAATTCTGTATTTATTCCAACTTGTTTGATGGCAGTGATCACCGTCATCAAAAAGATAAAGTAGAATAAGAAGCTAGCTATAATTTTTGCCGATGGCACTCCCATCGACTGCATAGCAGTGAGGACTATTTTTTTTATGATATCTGCGATGACTAAACCTACAGCCAGTACAATAATTGCAGCTATGACATTTGGAATATAATTGACAATATCACTTACCAAATTAGAAACCACAGGCATTCCCAGCTGGTCTGTTGCAACAATTGCAGCTACCAAAACTAAAACGTAATAAATGATTTTGGAAAAAATGGTACTAGGCACCACTTTAATATTTGTTTTTTTAACAAAATCAATTTCGTTTAATTGTTCTGCTAACTTATCAACCTGCAGCGATTTTAAAACTTTCCTAACAATAGCAGCTACAACTTTCGCAATAATCCAGCCCAGGATAAAGATAATCAAGGCTCCCAGAATCTTTGGAGCACCGTGCATAAAATCGCGATATAACTGAGACAGTATTTCTAAAATTCTATCAAGAAACATGTTTGGTTTTGGTTTTCATTTATACCGACTATTTTAAATTATTAAAATCGGCAAAAAGAGGTTATTAAAACGGCTTTTGTTCGCCAGTTGGTGAAGTAGCTTCATCACTTGAGTCACCACCTTCTACATCATCGTCAGGAGCTCGTTCTCCTCCAGACAAAGATACCAACAAGTCAAATACTCTTGGTAGATAGAGCTCAACAATATCTCCCATAAACTGGAATAAGCGCATGCTACCTTTGACATTGGTTTCAATCTCAGGTGGCGAGTGTGGAAACTTCTCCAGTTGTTTTTTTTCTAACTCTTTAAAATTATTCTTTGCTGCCATAGCAATTTAGTTTTTTGAAAATGATAGGTCTGGTTTTATAATCTGACTGCTTAAAAAAACAGACGTTTACATTTTACATTTCAGGAAAAATATCCTTATAAACTTTCTGAGCTTTGTGCTTTGCTCTCTTAATTTTCATTTTTATGGCACTCTCAGTTTTATCCAAAATAGCGGCTATATCTTTTATTTGTAAATCATCCTGGTATTTCATCAGCAAAATTGCTTTATCGCCAGGTGGAATTTTTTCAAGTATAATTTTTAGCCTTCTTACTTCAATTTCCAATAATTCTGTATCTGGTACATCATCAACCACATCTGGCGGATCTTCCATTTCATCTGAGAAAAGACGATTGTCTTTTTTCTTCTTTCGGAGGTAGTCGATACAATAATTATAGGTAATAGAATAAATCCAGGTAGAAAACTTAGATTTCTCGTTGAACTTGGCAAGATTCAAGAATATTTTAGTAAATATTTCCTGAGTCGCATCTTTTGCCAAAGGTTCATCTTTCAAAAGTGAGATACACTTACTGAATATTTTCCCAGAGTACCTTTTATACAAAGCATCAAAATAAATTGACTTCCGTGTTTTCAAATAAAGCCGAACTATTTGACTATCGTCAATTGCCGAAATGTTCTTGTGATCAATTAATAGTTGATCTTCTTTTTTTGAAGGGGTTTTCACTGAATGAAAGAGATTCTGGTTAAAGTTAAAAAAATATTTCCTGCAAATGTACAGAAGTTTATTTAAAGACTCCTCTATTCTACCATGAATTCAGCTCTTTGTTATCAGTATAAACTAGCGTGATCATTTGATTTGATAAATATGCTTGTTTAAAACAGTATGTTTGTTAAACATGACTTTAAGACGAAGAAATACAAAAAAGACACATAATATTTTACTCGCTTTTCGCAAAAGCTGCTTTTTCCCTTAACTTTGCTATATTATAAGCGCTTAAAAAGAATACTTTTGTTCATTCACACAGGGATTTGTCTAAAAAAAAATTCACATTCTAATTTAGTTTAATTTATCAAATCTCCTATTATGACCCAAATAGTTACAAAAATCAACTGTACTCTGACTCAAAATCAAGCTATTCTGATGAAGTTCTGCTATACATTGATCGCCCTTCTTTTCCTATCCTCCAACGCCTGGACTCAGGATAATAACAATAATGACGAAGCTGCTTTCTTTATCAGAAAGATATACGACAAGGCGCTCACTGAGGGGAGTTGCTACAATTGGTTGCACCATCTTACCACAGAAATAGGGGGAAGGCTGGCTGGATCACCTCAGGCTGCGGCTGCGGTAGAATATACCCGTCAAATGCTCGATACGATGGGACTTGACACGGTGTACCTCCAACCTTGCATGGTGCCACACTGGGTGAGGGGCGATGAAGAACAGGTGAGAATTGTCAATAATAATAGTCTGGGTTCACTTGATATCCCAGCTTTATCTCTGGGCAATTCTATTGGTACCGGCCCCAAAGGTCTGACCGCTGAAGTGATCGAGGTACAAGGTCTTGATGATCTGGAGAAATTAGGTCGGGCCAAAATTGAAGGAAAAATAGTTTTCTACAACCGCCCGATGGATCCAAAACAAATCAGAACTTTTAATGCTTACGGAGGGGCTGTTGACCAACGAGTATATGGTGCCACGGATGCCGCCAAATATGGTGCGGTGGCTGCAATCGTTCGTTCACTCACTACACGACAAGACGATGTACCGCATACCGGCGTTTCCGTTTACAAAGATGGGAATCCTCAAATTCCGGCATTAGCCATTAGCACCAATGCCTCCAACTTATTGAGCGATTTACTGAACAAGGGCGAAGTGCGAATTTTCATAAAAAACAATTGCCAAAAATTTCCGGACAAACTTTCTTACAACGTCATTGGTGAAATAACAGGAAGTGAATTTCCTGATGAAATTATTCTGGTGGGTGGTCACCTCGACTCCTGGGACGTGGGATCTGGTGCACACGATGATGGTGCTGGCTGTGTACATTCCATGGATGTACTTCAACTTTTAAAGCGGACCAACTATAAACCCAAGCGAACCATCCGCTGCGTTTTATTTATGAACGAAGAAAATGGCCTTGGCGGCGGACTCGCTTATGCAAAAGCATCTAACGAGAAAAATGAATTTCACATGGCTGCCATTGAATCAGATGCCGGAGGTTTTACACCACGTGGTTTTAGTTTTGATGGTCATGCAGATATCCTCAAACCAAGATACAAACAACTGACCAGCTGGTTGCCATTACTGGAACCTTACGGTATTTCTTTTACAACCGGAGGATCCGGTGCCGATATCAGCCCACTAAAAAGCCAAAAAGGATTACTCGCAGGTTTACGACCTGACTCTCAACGATATTTTGATTATCACCATACCAATATTGACAACATCGATGCCGTCAACAAAAGAGAACTGGAGCTAGGTGCTGCGGCTATGACTTCTCTAGTTTACCTAATCGACAAATACGGACTACAATGACACCAATAGAGACTACAGAACAAATTCAGGTACATGATCTTACATTCAAAATGTATCTTCCTGCTGCCGACATTCAGCAAAAAGTAAAAGAACTTAGTGTTCAACTCACCAACGATTATAAAGACAAGAAGCCTTTATTCGTTGCCATCTTAAACGGCTCATTCATTTTTGCCGCTGACATCACGCGTGCCTGTGATTTTGATTCAGATATTACTTTCGTAAAATTTTCATCCTACGAAGGAACGGGTTCCACTGGGCATGTCAAATCCCTCATCGGACTAAACGAATCTATTGAGGGTCGTGATCTTATTATCATTGAAGACATTGTTGACACCGGCAAAACGCTGAGCCATTTTCTAAAACACCTGGAAGAACTAAAACCCGCATCGGTTACCCTGGTTACGCTTTTACTAAAGCCGGAGGTTTTTAAGCATCAATTTCCAATTCAGTACTGCGGCTTTGAAATTCCGAATAAGTTTGTCATTGGTTATGGTTTGGATTACAATGGTCGTGGACGAACTTTTGAGGGGATTTATCAGTTGTGTGAGTAGGTGAGAGTTGGAAGCGGGAAGCGTCACGCGATCCGCGTTCGAGGGAGCTTCCCGCTTCCAACTTCCTATCACCTATATTTGGCCAAGAGCCGTATGCACTTCAAAGTTCCAAATGAGAACCTCTTTCTACTACAAAGAATTCTTAATCCGGGTATACTCCGCCGTACTTCCCTGTCTGCCCTTACATCCTCTTGATGCGGCATCTTTCTCAATATTCTCTACTCGTTTGTCAGGACTTGGGTGGGTACTCAAAAATTCTGGTTGACGGGCTCCTCCTTCTTGTTGAATTTTTTTGAAAAAACCTGCGGCGCCCGCCCCATCATAACTTGTTCCACATAAGTATTTTACAGAACCTTTATCTGCTTCCGTTTCATGTGTGCGACTAAATCTTAGATTGACAACACCTAAAGCCAGTTGTTCTATCAGTCCCGGTTCAGCATTTCCGGTGGCAATAGAAAGCATTACCTGAAGGCCATATACTTTTGTCATTTGGCGAGTCGAGTGACGCAGTGCGGAGTGTGCAATCTCATGCCCCATCACGCCAGCTAGCTGATCTTCTGAATCCAAATATTTTATCAATCCTGAGTAGACGTAAATGTATCCTCCCGGCGTGGCAAAAGCATTTAAGGTATTATTGTCATCGATGATTTTTACTTCCCAGGCAAATTTGTCAGCGTACTTTACATGACCCGTTCGTAAAATCTTGTTGGTGATTCCTCTTACTAATTTATAAGCATCACGATTTTGTGATTCCGGTAGAATTGGAAACTGCTTGGAGTCACCTTCAATTTGCTGACTCACCTGCAGACCAAGCTTCATGTCGTCCTCAATAGAAAAAAAATTGAGGCCCATACCTTTTCCTGTTTTACAACCAGAAGAAGCTACAAATAAGGCCAGCATGGCTGTTAATAAAAAATTTTTAATCGTCATAATAATAGCTTTTTGTAAAATATTGAATATTGAAGTTGTTTGATTTCCCCTGCAAATGTATTGTATTTTTTTCTTATTTATCAAACACTGAGCGTATAATAAATTGTGGCTGATATAATGGTTTGACTAATGATAGTGGATAAAGTTAATTCCTTCGACCGTTGATGGGACACGGGTCTAACGGATTGAACAGATTTGCACGAATTTTTTTTCATAGGACGTAAGCCCGTTAACCTGCTTGTTTGCTGAAATGGAAGTAGGTGACTATGGGAAGGAGCGCGTTTTTCTACGATCGTAACCCTCTGCGCCAGAGGGAAATCCGTGTCCCATCAACGTTATCGGGAAAGCTTCCGTCTCCAGTCTTCCGCCTTCGGTCCCCGTTCACATCGCAAACCCAACGCCAATCCCAATATACTCTGCAATCACAATATGAGATTTCAAATAAAGCCCCACATGCATCTGAACCTTATCGGCAATAGGAGGAAAATAATAGCGGGTAATTAATTTGTTGTAAATCGGGAAACCAACCTGATAAAAACTTCCGGTATAGGCTCCTGCCAAAACAGTAACACTCCAGTTTCCAAATAAAAACTCATCGGCCACATAAACCATAATACGGGATGACTCCTGTCGGGCTTCTTTTTCTGATTCAAACTCCCCAACATGGGTACCAAAGGCATACGCCCCTTCGTTAAACTCGTATTCCACTCCACCAATCAAACGGTTCACCCGATTTAAATAGTACAAAGCTCCCACCGAGCCAACGTACACCGGATAGCTTGGCCCTCCGGAAACTATTCGTTCGCGATAACCGAGTGCAAAATGCGCGGTGAACCCAAATTTTTTAACGGCATCTTTTGTGATTCCGTGGTCCACAAAATCTTTTCGTAAAACAGGCTTTGGTTCATAGCGGGCACCAAAAGAAAGTGCTGGAATATTTAACCCAAAATTGGGCAGGTGGCTACCGCCATTAGAATAATGCGTCATACTAAGCCCTGCATTCAACACCCATAAATTATTTAAACGATGACTCGCTGTAAACTCAAACTTTGCGATCGTGTTGACATGCGAACCGATAGCATTATAAGTCGGGTTATTTATTTCGCTAAACTCCTGGGTCAGGTAGGCAATGCCTGTCCCCATTTGAAAGTAAAATTTCCAGTTTTTTGGTGAGCGAATGGGAATATTTATATTGGGCAATATTCCGTATGCGGAGCCAATGATGTCTGGTTCTCCCATTCGAAAATAAGTAAGTGCTATTCCCAACAAAGGATAGCGCTGTAACTGATTCCATTCTTTTCTACCGTGGGTTTGATATAAGAAATTGACATCTGCACCATAACTAAACTCGTTGATGTCAAAGGTAAGCTTAGGAGTATGTTTGATGATTCGCCCCAGGCGCAAGGTTGGTTCTACCGACCAGCTCTTTAGCCCCTGAGCGGAAAGAATGCTGCCGCAGAGAAAGCATATGAGCCAGATGGTTAGTTGTTTTTTCAAAATATTTTTACCTGTTTAGCGAGTTGTAGATGGATGTCAGAAAGTACATTAGCCTCAAATCAATTATTACAACTTAAACGATTTGACAAAATCAATCGTTGCATGAATATCTTCACTTAAAACGCGGTCTTCCGACAAAACGCGAACTACTTTTCGATAGTCTTTGATTACCGATTCTATTTTTTTTGAACTGCGTTGAGGCCGTCGGAAGTGCATCGCTTGTGCTCCGGCCATTAATTCAATAGCAAGTAAACGCTCCAGGTTTTCTACTACTTTATAAAGTTTGGTTGCGGCATTGGCCGCCATACTGACATGGTCTTCCTGACCATTGCAAGAGACGATAGAGTCCACACTTGCGGGTGTACACAATTGTTTGTTTTGGCTGGCAATTGAAGCGGCTGTATATTGTGCAATCATCATCCCTGATTGTAGGCCGGGATGCCCGGTCAGGAAGTCTGGCAGTCCACGTTGGCCGGAAATCAATTGATACAATCTTCGCTCAGAAATACTTCCTAACTCAGACAAGGCGATGGCCAAAAAATCCAACGCCAATGCGATAGGTTGTGCATGAAAATTACCGCCGGAAATAATGGTATCTGAATCTGGAAAAATATTTGGATTATCTGTCACCGCATTCATTTCGGTTAGCACTACATTTTCAACGTAAGTGATGGCATCATGCGAAGCGCCATGTACTTGTGGCACGCAACGGAACGCATACGGGTCTTGTACCCTCGTTTTTTTGCTTTTAGCAATTTGGCTACCTGCCAAAATTTTTCGGATGAAGGCCGCTGTAGCCAACTGGCCCTGATGTGGGCGAACCTTATGGATTCGTTCATCAAATGGAGATAGCCGACAATCGAAGGCATCAATAGAAAGTGCTGCGGTAAAATTGGCCAACTTCAACAAACGTCGACTTTGGATCATCGCCCAGGTGGCGTAGGCGGTTGAAAATTGTGTGCCGTTTAATAATGCCAGTCCTTCTTTTGATTGCAATCGAATAGGCTCCAGCCCCAACTTCTTTAACGCAGTCGCTCCTTTCATTCGTTTGCCTTTCCAATTCACTTCTCCCAGACCGATCAATGGCAAAGAGAGATGTGCTAATGGCGCCAGATCACCTGAAGCGCCCAGAGAACCTTGCTGGTAAATAACTGGTAGAACATCTTCATTGAAAAAACGAATCAGATACTCTACCACTTGCAAACTAATCGCAGAATGTCCGTAGGATAAACTTTGAATTTTCAGCAGTAAAATCAAGCGCAATACTTCAGCGGGCACTTCTTCACCGGTACCGCAGGCATGCGACATGACCAGATTTTTCTGCAATTGCTCCAGATTATCTCCTTCAATCCGCATATTGCATAATGAACCAAAACCGGTATTTATTCCGTAAATCAGTTCATTTGATCCCTTTAGTTTTTTATCCAAATATTTTCGGCAATCGAGGATTCGCTTCTTACTGGCTGCGGATAAGGAAAGTTGACAGGAGCCAGAGATAATCTGTTCTACTGTTTCCAATTTAAGGTAGTTGGGGCTAATTTTATGTTTTGGCAATTTCAATTTTACTAGGTTTTGTTTCTGAACAGCAGAATATCTAATTTTGAATGGTTGAATTTTGAATAGCACCCGACCGCGTACTACCACGTTATATGCTATTCAAAATTCATAATTCAAGCATTCAAAATTCCTTAGGTCCAAGACATTAGCTAATTGGGGCTCAAAAATATGCAATTTTGTGAACTCAAAGGGGGAGAAAGTCTAAGGATGATAAAATAAGCCAATAGATTCTTTATTCTTCCTGTTTTGTAGGCTGTAGGCCTTTGACTAAACTTGGCGCTGTCAGGCGATCCTTCGTACCTAGGATGTACAGTTTGCTGGGGTAAAGTTGCGGCGTTTTTGTCGCAGGCAGGTTAGGTGCAGCGCACCGGCTCCGTTTGTAAAAAAACGGTAGCCCCCTTTATAAAAGGTGCAGCGCACCGGCACCGTCATCCTGAGTTATGTGCCAGTTGAGTATAAATATTTGTAGTATTTACCAAACGGTGCCGGTGCGCTGCACCTCGAAAAGGCTCTATGCATTAACTATTACAAACGGTGTCGGTGCGCTGCACCTAAGCCTAATAGGATTTTCTGCCGAAGGCATGGCAGAAAGTGCCGCAACTTCTGATCGTCAGATTGTACACCCTACCCTTCGTACCTCGGGCGCCAGACAACACCTTTCTTGCAGTTAGTTACAAAAACTGTTTATTGGTTGGAAAACTTGGTGTTGCCTGGCGCCTGATAAGGGCCGCCTGACAGCACCAAATTTATCTGTACAGGTTGAATGAATCTGTCGGTTACATTTCCATGAAATCGTTCAAATTTGAGGCAAAACAGTTAATAAGCGTTAAGTCCTCCGTTAAACATAAGTTAAAGAGGGTAGTGAAATCCAACAGAGTCCCCCTCTAAAACGATGATATATAGGAAGTTATAGCGAACGTAGCTTTAAATTATGATACGAAGCCATGTAACCTCCTGAAGTAGGAAAAGTCTTAACTAACGAAAGCTTACAATAAAATTGTAATTTTGGCAGTCTTAAATGGGTTATTAAAGAAGTTGTTTAAAGTTATTGTCCAGAAGTGAAGCTAACTGCTTGATTCTGAAGACGAAGCTCATTTGCCCTCCCATCCGCAAGCGGGAAATTCTTTTCAGAATTTATGTAGCCAAAGCTACGGCGACGAAGAATAGCTGAAGTATTCGGGATCAATGAGTTAGCTGCAAACTTGGAGAATAACTTTAAACAACTTCAATTAAAATGTACATAAAAATGAAAACACTTACGGCGTATGCTACTTTCTGAGGCTGATCACGTGCTTTTTGTTTTAGTTTTACTTTTTATTTTAATTCCACCATTGCCTTTAATTACGGAACACATTTGATTTAATTGTTTTGGCTTTTACCAAAATCAAAATTAACAACACCAAACTTCTATTACTTATGAATAGTTTATCATTACAACCCGTTCGAAAGAAAATTCTTTTTAGCTTGATCGCTAGTTTACTTTTCAGCTATAGCTTGAGCGCACAACGTATCGCTACGGTTAATACCGAGAAAATTTTGGAAAGTATCCCAGCATATCAAAAAGCACAAAAATCACTGGATGATGTAGCGGCCAAATGGAGAAGAGAAATCAATGAGGAATATGACAAGATCAAAGGTATGTACAATAAATACCAGGCGGAGTCAGTACTAATGAGCGACGAGGTACGCGCACAGAAAGAAGAGGAAATCATGAATAAGGAAAAAGAAGTTCGTGAGTTACAAAAAGCGAAGTTTGGTCCAGATGGAGCTTTATTTAAAAAGCGCCAGGAGTTGGTTCGCCCAATTCAGGATAAAGTCTATAACGCCATTGAAGATTTTGCCAATGTAAAAGGTTACGATGTCGTTTTCGATAAGAGTGGATCTGCAGGAATCGTATTTTCCAATGCAAAATTTGACAAAACAGATGACATCATCGAACGAATCAAGAAAGAATAGAAGAAGTTCTAATCCAAAAAGCTTACTTTTGCCAGCGTTTTTTAAAAGTAGTGAAGCACATTACATAGAAATACTGCGAAAGTATTTATGAGAAAAATAAATTAAAGACTGGGCGCAAGCCTGCTAAATTATCAAAACAATGAAAAAAATTATCAAAATTGGAGTACTGATGGTTGCACTATTCTGCTTCTCCTTCAATCTTCAAGCTCAAAAATACGGCTACATCAACTCAAACGCTTTAATCGAGCAAATGCCAGCTGTTAAACAACTGGAACCAGAATTAGCTTCTCTACAGAAAATCTTAAGCAAGAGAAGAGAGAATATGATTGCTGATTTAACTGCCAAGCAACAAAAAGCTCAAAAAGATCTGGAAGCTGGATTGTTGTCTCCTGCAGAACAGGAAACGCTACAACAGGAACTTTATGTCGGTCAGCAAGATATTGCAAAATATGAGCAGACTATGCAACAGCAGCTTGTTGAAAAGCAGCAAAAATTATTACAACCTATCCTTGATCAGGTAAACGAAGCCATAAAATCTGTCGCTAAAGAAAATGGATACACCATGATCTTTGACGCTGCCGTCCTGCTATATGCTGACGAATCACAGAATGTGGATGCGATGGTCAAAGCTAAGCTAGGCATATAAACTGACTCGATTTGTCCAGTGCAAAAAAGAATCAACCTATTGGAGTTTTTGACTCCGGCATTGGCGGCCTTACGGTCGCCAATGCTATTTCTAAGCAGCTCCCAAAAGAAGAAATTATTTATTTTGGAGATACAGCCCACCTTCCCTATGGCGACAAGTCTGCCGATGCCATTCGCTTTTACTGTCTCAAGATTGTAAAGTTCCTTTTAGAAAAAAAATGTAAGATGATCGTTATCGCCTGCAACTCTGCCTCTACTGCTGCTGATAAAGTACTCATCGATTTATTTAAAGACCAGGCTTTATTTGTCAATGTGGTCGATCCTTTAATTGATGCTATTGCTGACCGGGATTACAAAAGCGTTGGCGTGATTGCCACCAAGGCAACTATTCGATCTGATGTATACCGCACAAAATTATTGGAAAAAAAACCGAAGCTAAAAGTGGACTCCATGGCGACTCCGCTCCTCGTACCAATGATAGAAGAAGGTTACTTCAATGACAATATCAGTGAAGCCATCATCAGCAATTATCTCTCTGATAAAAGATTCCAGTCGATTGAAGCCCTATTGTTGGCTTGTACACATTACCCGCTCATCCGATCTCATATTGAACTATTTTTTGATGGTAAAGTTGATGTCTTTGACTCAACGGATGTGGTGGTACAGCGTGTGAAGGAAAAACTCAAAGCTGCCAAGTTGCTCAATACCAAACGCGCCAATCCTCATCAATTCTTCGTTTCTGATTTCACCAAATCTTTTGAAGAAACGACTCATATTTTTTATAAGGAAAAAATTAAGTTGGAGTATTGTCCTATTTGGTAGTTTGTTAACGTGATAGCGTCTCAGCTCGGCAATCACTGGCCGTTCCGGCGAAGTGCTTACCGATCTTTTAGTCGTTTATTTTTAGTGTCTCAGCTCGGCAGTCACTGGCTGTTCCGGCGAAGTGCTTACCGATCTTTTAGCACACGTTTTGGAGCTTACACAATGCATTTGAATTTAGATCATCGGTATTTGTCGGCTTTGCCGGAGGGATGGTCTTATGAAGAAGGTGCCGCTTTTTTAGTACAGGTGCTGACGGCTTATTACGGTTTGAAAAGTTTAATGAACTTGATTTGTCAAATATTGTTGGATGTTAGATGTTGGTCACGGACGCCTTCGGCTGCGTGACCAACATCTAACATCCAACCAGCTTCAACCAACCGAGTTAAAAATAAAATTATGTCTAACAAACCACAACTCATCATATTCGACTGCGACGGCGTACTGGTCGATAGCGAACCGCTTTCCAATCAAATCATCGCGGAGGAAATTACGAAACTGGGGTACCCGATGACAACAATGGAAGCCTTCAACGTTTTTGCTGGCGGTTCCCTGGAAAATGTCACTACGTTTATCAAAGAGAAAATTGGAGGTACCGTTCCGGACAACCTGGAAGCGGTTTACAGAAAGCGGAGTTACGAATTATTTGAGAAGAAATTAGTGGCGGTTGCTGGGATTGAAGACGCCTTAAAGGCTTTGACGATTCCGCGCTGTGTTGGGTCCAATGGTCCGCTTGATAAAATAAAATTCAATTTGGGTCTTACTAACTTATCGACTTACTTTAATGAGCAGCATCTTTTTAGTGCGTATGATGTTAATCGCTGGAAGCCTGATCCGTTTTTATACTTGCATGCCGCAAAAGAAATGGGCGTTGCTCCTGAGCATTGCGTGGTGGTGGAAGACAGTGTGCATGGCGCGCAGGCTGGTGTAGCTGCGGGTATGCGGGTGTTGGGTTATTCGCCGCATAATGATGGAGCGAAACTGAAAGATGTGGGGGCGCATGTTTTTGACTCGATGGCGGATCTTGTTGAGTTGGTTAGGCAATAGAATGGGAATGGGAATGTTTCACTCGACCGTGGTGCTTCGCATTCGCATTCGCATTCCAATTCTAATTCACATCCGCAAAACCATACTAAATACGGGTTTAGTTTTTCGGTTACAAATTAAATACACTGTGTATTAAGTTGCTTTACATTTTGAATGCTTCTTTTGAAATTCCTTAAATAGCTAAGGCTATTCGCGAAATTTATAACTCAATTAATTTCAAAATAACCGATTCAAATTCGGACGAAACTTAAATTACAGTGTATTAAAGATGGGGCATCAAAAATCAGGCATACTTTTCATTGATTTACGGCTATTATGAAGAACAAAGTCCAAGTGCAAACTTATTGAAGCATTCGTCTTAACTGACAAGACATAGCCATAACAATACACAAATCTTAATACACTGATAATCAGATTGTTACTCGTTTTTCATGCCCATTAAAAATAACATTTTTGCGCTTTTTTTGTAAGCAACAAACCCAAATCACGCGTAATTTTAGCTTAATTATTGCATTGGAAAACAGTGCAACACCCAAAGACATACAATAAAGAAAAATGATACATCGAAATTTAATATTATTCAGTTTCATAACTGCCATTATTGCCATCAGTTTTAATAGTGCATCTGCAACTAACAATCAAAGCCCTACCTCCAGTATATTTGACGAGGTTAGCTATACGGAAACAATTGACCTCACACTGGAAGTTGACATGGCAGCGCTTACCGGAGATATGCGAAGTACGGCTAAGCATCAGGCAAAATTATCATTTGTTGATAAAAATGGTCAACAACAGGTTTGGGATACAGAAGTTAACCTTCGAGGTAAATTCCGTAGAATGAATTGCAGTGAAGTGCCGCCATTAAAAATTAATTTTGACAAAGATGATTTGAGAGCAGCAGGTTTATTGGACTTTAACGATATGAAGTTGGTGACTCATTGTGTAGAAGATGAAAAGATAGCGAGAAAACTAATACTAAAAGAGTTTTTGGCTTATAAGCTGTACAACCAAATCACGGACGAAAGCTTTAGAGTTCAGTTGCTCAACATCACTTATAGCGATACGAGAACAGGTAATACTAAAACACAATCTGCATTTTTAATTGAAGATACCGCCCAATTAAGGGCACGACTTAACGCAAAAAAATGTAAAGGAAAAATTGGAGTTCCTGTAGAAGAATTTAATCGGGATCAAGTCAACACCGTTGCAATGTTTCAATACATGATTGGTAACTTAGATTGGAACCTGAAGGTTTCGCAAAATGTAAAAATGATTCGCAAGAACAAAAAGGTATTGGCCATTCCTTATGACTTTGACTTCTCAGGATTAGTCAATGCCCCTTATGCTCTTTTAAATTCTAATGTTGGACAGACAAAAGCGCAGGAGAGAATCTACCTCGGACTTACAGAAAACCAGGAAAGCATGCAAGCGGAAATAGACCTGTTCAAAAAAGAAAAGGATGCATTGATAGACTACATCAAAGGCTTCAAAGTTTTGACATCTGATTCGCGCAGAGAAGTTTTAAGCTATATCAAATCGTTTTACAACAGTATTGACGAAATACAATTCCAAAAACAAGATCAAGTAAGTTCTCCTGCGATTAAATAGTGATCTACTGTAAAAACTGGTCGTTAGTCACTCCTCAGGTTTCAAACCTCTTAAGTTATGGTTCAGCAAAGTCCCAAAATTAAAGTAAAAAAGCAAAAAACCTTCCCCAAGGATACCATCAATATTATTCGCACCACTCTGCGGAATAATATTGAACTAACGGGAATTGCTGACAACAAAGCAAGTGTCTTGTTGAGTTTGAATGCGATCATACTGACTTTTGCACTACCCTTAATTTCAGCTTATAGCCAACAGATCATGGAGACCAAATTGTTCATCCCTCTTATTTTGCTTTCTATAACCTGTTTTCTCACGATCTACTATGCCGCCAGAGTTTTAAAGCCATCTGATTTCAATCAACCAAGAAACTCCACGAATCCGAAAATATCTTCCAGTCCGTTTTTCTTTGGCAATTTTTACAAAATGAATGCGGATGATTATTATCTAAGTTTACGGGAGGGTTTGCAAGATCCTCAGACCATCCATGCGCATCTTGCTCAGGATTTGTATTATACCGGCAAGAGGCTGGGACGAAAGATGACCTGGATCAGATTCGCTTTCAACCTATTTACCGGAGGTATATTCTTATCACTTTTGACAACCGCTATTGTACTATTTTCTTATAAATAACAAAGAGACTACCTATCTTAATCAAATTTTCTGGATTGGAAAAAGTGAAAAATTAAGGTAATGAAGGCCAGCAATAAGCCGAGAAATTCTCTTGTTATTTCAATGTAAGGATTCTTTGCTTGCATCTCATCCGCTATCGATGGCATCCCCAAATTAATCCACTCGAGAAAGTCAGGTAAAAGTAATGCCAGCCATCCCAACATAAGTATCAGAGCAACTGCCAGAATACCTCTGTTGTAGTCGCCCCGAAAAGCGAAAAAAGAAGTAACGGCTACAAAAAGATACATAATGATCCAGGTCCAACCATCCGAGTCGTTGTACTGGGCCAATGCAAATAATGCGAAGACTATTGCCAATAGTAAATTTAGTATTTTCATGAACACTTTATTTTTTGTAGGGATTTCAACAGCTGCAATTTAAAGAAAAAAGTGTACTTAGACCGCTTGCGGTATGACCGCTGCGCTAAGAGGCCGCTCTGGTCTCGCAGCGCAGCGGTCTCGCAGCGCAGCGGTCTGATCTAAAACTCAATCCGATAAGCCAAATTAGGAATCAAACCCAATTGATATTGCGTCAACACTTCATTGGCGTAACCATCATAGTACTGATAAGCTTCATTTTTATAATTCGTCACATTTTGTAAGTCAAGTGACAGAGTGCTCGTGTATTTCTTTTTGATGTTTTTATAATACACCCTTAAATCGACTTTAAAATAATGTTTTTGTTGTATGCTGTAAAGTTCGTCTCTTTCGTAAATTGTAAAACCATTACCTGCAGAGGCATATTCATCAATCGGTGTCGTTTTCAAACCTCCTGCGTACACTGCTCTAAGATTCACGCCTAATTTTCTTAGCTTTTTATCTTTTTGCCAGGAAAATTCTTTTCCTGCTGTTGCATTTACAACAAAATTATTGGACTGCCTTGTATCTCGCTCAATTCCTCGACTGTCTTTATACTTTGAGTTAAAAATGCTTGCGTTTATTAAGTAGTAAAAATCGTTGGTCATAAACTGTTGCCAGGATAATTCGACTCCGTAATTTGTCCCTGTCCCAATATTGTTTAAATCTTCGGTACGGAAATTATGAAAACTATTTAAAACCGAGTAAGAGCCTCTCGCTGGAATATTAAAAAGTGATTGATAATACAACTCCATACTTAAGGTAGAATGCCTGGTTATTTTTCTTTTGTAAGCTAACACAAAATGATGTGCTTTTGAAAAATCTAAATCATCATTAGGAACAACAAATTGACCACCTTGTATATCTCTGGTCAGATAATCACGAGGGCTCTGCAATTCTGAATGCAATCCATAAGCAGCACTGAATATATCTTTGGAATTTGGAAACCAACTTAGATTGGCCCGTGGTTCAAAGGCGCGACTTTTCGTTAGCGTAAAATACGACTGGTGTAAGCCCATTTGCATTTTGACAGGAATTCGCGGCGTCCATTCCCATTGAACGAAGGACTCTTGCAACCAGCCACCCATCTCTCCATTGGCCCATACAAAAGGAGCCAATGAAATTAAATCGTAATAGTGGTGCGTTCCCGAAAGACCTATTTTTAATCCGTGTCGCTTATTTAATTTGTGCAGTAGGGTAGAAGCGATTGAAAGCTTACGAACAGCAATGGTGTCGATTGGAAAAATCTGCTCACTCTCAAGGTTAGAGAAAATAAAATCAGACCGCGTTGTTGTTTCATAAGCCGATCTAACTGTTGTAAAATTAAAACTAGACTTTTCGCCAATGCTTGTACTTAGGCTTGCGCCTAAAGCACCCATTTTATTTTTAAAAATAATATCCTTCCGATCTTTCTCTACCTCCCATTGATCGGGATCACGAACGGCTGTCAATTTATTTTGGCTCAAGCCGCCCATTCCAAATGCTTTGACTACTCCATTTTTTCCGTAAGGTGCTTTTACGTTAAACGACAAATCCTGATAGCCAATAGACTCACCACCAAAGTCAACACCCATGGCCGCCAACAAACCTACAAATGAGTAACGATAATTGACGAGATAGGAAATCCCTTCATTTTTCACTAAAGGTCCCTCCGCTGAAAAGTCAAAACCAATCAAGCCTGCCTGTCCTGTAAACTCATGCTTTTCATCATTTCCATTTCGGAAACGCATATCCATTATACCACCCAACACATTGCCATACTCTACCGGAAAAGCGCCAGTATAAAAATTAGAATTCCCCAATACCTGTGCACTCAAAATGTTCACCCCACCCCCACTTTGCGTTGGGCGATCAGCAAAGGTTCCTGCATTACTTAAATGATTTGGATTTACAATTTCAACCCCCTCCAAACGCCAGGATAGCGAGTTAGGCGAATTCCCCCGGACAGAGGTATGATTGGCCTGATCATTCGTATTGGTTACACCGGCAAAAGTATGTGCTAAACGAGCTGGATCATTAAAGGTCGCTGGAAAACGAAAGCTTTCTTCTACTGTTAAGGTATGTAAACTTATTTGTGTTTGACTACTCCTCCTTACATCTGCCGCTCTCACCACGATTTCACCAAGGCTTTCATCTTTCTCAAATAAACGGATATCCAATATCAACTCTTTTCCCGATTCTAATAATGCCTCTGGCACCACCAAGGTTTCATATCCCAGGTAACTTACTTCCACCTGATAACGTCCCACCGGCACCTCTGTCAATCGGTAAATTCCATTCTCATCACTAACCGCTCCCCGCAATGGCTCCGTCCCGGATAAGCAGACATAAGCTCCTATCAGAGCATTTCCATTTGCTCCATCCACGACTTTTCCACGTATATTTTGGGTTGGTATTTGGCCAAAAAGCCCTGTAACTAGTAACGAAATCAATAAAGTTGTAATAGTTTTCCACATAGTTATCCACATTCGTGTTAGTAAGTTATGAGACCGCTGATGCTATCAGACCGCTTTGCACACCTCTACGCCAAGGCTCCGGCGTAGGAGTAGGGGAGCGGTCTTTTTCAAAGACCCAGTATCTTCCGATTCAAACGCTCATCAGCATCACCACCAGCAAAATCATCAAAGGCACGGCCCACTGCCTGAATAATATGATTTTTAATAAATGGCGCGCCTTCCTCAGCCCCCTGCCTGCTGTCTTTTATGCAACACTCCCATTCCATAACGGCCCAGCCATCGTATCCGTACCTCGTAAGTTTGGTAAAAATAGATTTAAAATCAACCTGCCCGTCACCCAAGGAGCGAAAACGTCCCGGACGATCTGCCCAGTCCTGGTAGCCGCCATAGACCCCTGAACGGCCATTCGAATTAAACTCTGCATCTTTTACGTGGAACATTTTTATAAACGAATGATAGATATCGATGTGCTCCAAATAGTCTAATTGCTGTAAAACAAAATGGCTGGGATCATACAACATATTGACTCGCTTATGGTTTCCGGTTGCTGCCAAAAAACGCTCGAAAGTGACGCCATCATGTAAATCTTCTCCGGGATGAATTTCGTAGCAAAGGTCAACCCCTGCTTTATCAAATTCATTCAGAATCGGAAGCCAGCGCTTGGCTAGTTCTTTAAATCCCGTTTCCACTAAACCTTTTGGACGCTGTGGCCAGGGATACATGGTGTGCCATAGTAAGGCCCCTGAAAAAGTAACGTGTACTTTGATTCCTAAATTTCGGGTAGCCCTTGCTGCCCACTTGAGTTGTTGTACGGCCCACTTCGTTCGTGCCTTGGGATTTCCGTGTACTTCCTTTGGTGCAAAGTTATCAAACTGCACATCGTAAGCAGGGTGTACGGCAACTAACTGACCTTGCAGATGCGTGGAGAGTTCTGTGATTTCCAAACCGTAAGATGCGACTTTTCCTTTCAGCTCATCACAATAGGCTTTGCTGCTCGCTGCTTTTTTCAAATCAATCAGATGGCTTTCCCAGGTTGGAATTTGTATGCCCAGGTATCCGAGTCCGGCTGCCCATTTGCATAAATTGTCAAGGGTGTTGAATGGAGCCTTGTCTCCTACGAATTGTGCTAAGAATATAGCTGGTCCTTTTATGGTTTTCATTTTTATTTTTTTTACTCGATTGGTTAAATATTGCTGGATATTAGATGTTGGGTGTTTGTCACGAACGCTTTCGGCTGCGTGACGGATGTCGGTTCTCTTCTGATGGTGAGCTCCGCATTAATTGGGCTCACCGATTGAAGAGAACCAACATCCTTTTCGGCCAGTTCTGCTGGCATCGAAAAAACATCCAACATCCTCTTTTGCATCTAGTCATTACATCAAAACTTCACCCACTTCTGCTTACTTTTAGACGAAGCAATCACCCGCTCAATAAACTGCATCCCACGCACACCGTCGTCC
>Ga0209187_1001720_pt1 | contig 23916 bp, 14 predicted proteins | sample BantaG_FD_187430 | JGI IMG/M metagenome (GOLD analysis project Ga0209187, IMG submission 187430) | Marine algal microbial communities from Bantry Bay, Ireland - BantryBay_4 metaG (SPAdes) (version 2) | ecosystem: Host-associated > Algae > Red algae > Unclassified | place: Bantry Bay, Ireland...
CGAAAGAATGGAGTTTAGTGCACTCGTGGTGGCTCCGCAACTCGTACAGGATAATCCCTACGGTTATGAAAAAATTGCGTTGTTGGAACTGGAAAATAATAATGGAAATTGGGACATGGAATTAGAAACGGTACGCTACGGAATTCCGGCAAAAGACCGAATTTTACCGGATGCCTATACATTGTCAGTCGTCGGTCCCGATGATCAGATAATGTATGCTACCTCTTTGGATCGACCGACCCGTATTAAATTTGAAGGAGGAGACCGCGATCATCATAAGACCGTAGAAACTGAGAAGGCAACCATGAAAATCGCTATTCCTTACAGCAACCGGGTGAAGGATTTACAATTATACGATAATCAGCCGCCGAGAGCCAGGCCCGGAAATATGGTGATTCGAGGAACAGAGCGGGGTAGCGGGATGGTTAAGAATTTTCCGATGGTAGTGAAGAAGATGGTAGAGCAATAAAGAATCTTGAATCTCCAATTTTGAATAATGATTTTATAGCTGGCTACCGGAGGAATAGTTGTCGATTCTAGTGATTTGATTGTCAATTAAAATATATGGCTTTTTTTATTGGGCAAATAAAAAAAGCAAGCTTCTATGACATGAAACTTGCTTTCCAAAACCTATTTTAAGATCAAAGTTATTCTTACCAGCTAATGTCGTCTTCGGCTACATCTTCCGTTACGTCACTGCTGTCTTCATTTTTTTGTTCTGCGGCGTCACTTTCCGCCTGACTCGCTTCCCACTCTTCGTGTTTGCGGGTGTATTCGTCGTAATCATAATCGGGCATCAACTCTGTTTTTACATAGTCAACAGCCTCTTGTAATCCAGAAGTAAAGCGATTAAAATCCTCTTTATAAAGGAAAATTTTGTGTCTTTCGTAACCGTCGCTATTGAATTTTCGCGTGCTTTCGGTCAGCGTTAAGTAATAGTCTTCTCCCTTAGTCTGACGTACATCGAAAAAATAAGTTCTTCGTTTTCCAGCGCGGACTTTCTTAGAAAAAACACTCTCAAATCGTCTTGAATTGCTCTCGTTTTCCACTGTTTAAAGTTTTTATGAGTAATAGAGTTTAACTATTCCGTCCTACAAATGTAGTTATTTGTTCCAACAATAAAGAAAATTTATTGTAAAAAACTACTTTTTTTAAAAAAAAGGAATTTTTGATAGGTTCAAAGTTTAAAGTTTACAAAAATTAACCTTTAGAGGCTTCTTCAAGTTGTTGTTGCTCAAAGACTTGGGCGTAATATCCACTTTTGGCCAGTAAGGTTTCGTGGGTTCCCTGTTCGGAGATATGACCATCTTCTATCACAATAATATGGTCAAATTGGAGGGAAGAATAGATGCGGTGAGTAATAATCAGGCTGGTTTTATCCTTTAGTTTACCATTAAGATACCCTAAAATTTGCTGTTCGGTAGTGGTATCTACTGCCGAAAGACAATCATCGAGAATGACAATGTCTGGTTCTTTGATTAAGGCACGGGCAATGGATATTCGTTGTTTTTGTCCACCGGAAAGGGTTACGCCCCTTTCTCCCACCATCGTATCAAATCCTTCTGGTAGGCCTACAATATCTTCATAAACGGAGGCGTAACGGGTAAACTCTTCGATGGTAGCGCGGGAGGCAGCTCTCTTCCCAAAGGCTACATTCCCGGCAATGGTATCCGAAAATAAAAATAAATCCTGTGGAACATATCCAATTTTTTTACGCAGATTAGCCAAATCATGCGCTCTAATGTCTTTTCCATCAATCATTATTTGACCATCCGTAACATCATACATTCTCAATAATAAATCAGCAATAGTAGTTTTGCCAGATCCGGTTTTTCCAATAATAGCCATTTTTTGGCCAGCCTTTAACGTAAATGTCAGATCATTGATCGCTCGAATCCCGGAATCAGGATAGACAAAGTCTACTTTTTTAAACTCAATATCTCCTTTTAATTCCACCGGCTGGATGATGGGATTCTTAATGGCGGGATCAACGTTTAGAAACTCATTAATTCTACTTTGGGAAGCGGCGGCCTGTTGTACAATCGAAGCAATCCAGCCCAACGCGGTAATGGGCCAGGTGAGCATACTAACGTAAATAACGAATTCGGCGATATTACCGGGTGTTACCGTTCCCTTCGCTACCTGTACGCCTCCAACGTATACAGTCAGTACCGTACTAGCTCCGACCAATAAAATCATCAACGGAAAAAACATAGCGTTGACTTTTGCCAAATCCATTGTCTTGTCTTTATAATCATCGCTCTGATTTCCAAAATGACGCAGCATGGCCGGTTCTTGTACATAAGATTTGACCACCCGAATTCCACTGTAGACTTCCTGGGCCGTACTATTTAGAGTGGCCAGTTGCTTTTGAATAATCCCGCTTTTTTTATTAATTAGATTACTTACGTAGTAAATAGAAATAGATAGAAAAGGCATCGGCAGCAGAGAATAAAAAGTCAGCATCGGACTCACCGAAAGCATCGAATAAATGACAAAGAAAAATAGGGACGCCAGGTTTATACCATACAATATACCAGGTCCGAGATACATCCTTACCTTAGATACATCTTCGGTAATCCGCGACATAAGGTCTCCAGTATTATTTTTCTTGTAAAAAGCTAAATTCAGATTTTCGTAATGGGCAAAAATTTCTTTTCGCATATCATATTCAATCAACCGGGACATCACGATAATGGTTTGCCGCATAAAGTACATAAAGATGCCCATCAGTAAGGCCAAAATTAAGACGAGTACGCCAAAAAATAATAGAACCGTTCCCAATTGGGCAAAAAGAACTTCCTGGGAGGCATATCCCTCCGTAAGGTTATATAAGCTGATATTCTCAATAACTAAATCCAGTGCATAGCGAATCATCTGGGGCTGAAGGACCCTGAAATAATTACTAAGGGAAACAAAAATGATCCCTAGCAAAAAACGCCATCGGTATTTATAAAAAAATTTATTGAGAACGGCTAACTGCTGCACGGATTGAAGAAAGGTTTTTTACAAGTTGTTGTATCAAATTTAAATCAGAAACGTAAAGATACCTATATTTAGTCCGAAAGATGGTAACTTTAGGGCTTCTTACTCATAAACCAAAATGGTTCTTCCATATCTTGTTCTAATCAAATCATTATTTAACAAACCTTTTCGGTAAATGTTGCCGAAATTAAGTCCAGCTTAGTATGAACCGAATTATCACGCTTGATGAATTTATTATTAAAAAACAAAAAGATTTTGACTTTGCCTCCGGCGAATTGACTGGTCTCCTTCGAGATATCGGGGTCGCCGCAAAAATCGTCAACCGCGAAGTAAATAAGGCCGGTTTGGTCAATATCCTTGGAACGGAAGGCGAAGCCAATGCTTCCGGCGATACCGTGCAAAAACTGGATATGTACGCCAATGATAAACTGATCGACTGTCTAAAAAACAGTGGAGAATGTTGTGGCATCGCTTCGGAAGAAAACGAAGATTTTATTTCCATTCCATCCGTGGCGGGAAAAGACGCCAAATACGTGGTGGTTTTTGATCCGCTAGATGGTAGCTCTAATATTGATGTAAATGTTTCCGTAGGAACTATTTTTGGAATTTACCGTCGAAAAAGTAAGCCTTCTGATCCTTGTGAATTAAAAGACTTTTTACAAAAAGGAACGGATTTGGTCGCAGCTGGATATGTACTTTATGGTACTTCTACTATTTTGGTTTATACCACGGGCCGTGGTGTGAATGGTTTTACACTGGATCCAACGATTGGAGAATTTTGTTTGTCGCACCGCGATATAAAGATTCCCAATAGAGGAAATTACTACTCCGTCAATCAAGGGTATTATCTGAAATTTGACGTAGAGATGCGTCGTTATATTGATCACTGTTCGGATATGAATCTGCGGATGCGGTATATCGGTTCAATGGTTTCGGATATTCACCGGACGTTGTTGCAAGGTGGAATATTTTTATATCCCAATACTCGAAAATATCCAAAAGGTAAACTGAGATTATTGTATGAATGCAATCCACTGGCTTTCGTGATCGAACAAGCTGGCGGTAAAGCCATAAATACCAACCTCGAAAGGATTATGGAACAGGATGCGCACGGATTACACCAACGAGAAACGATTGTTATCGGTTCTCCTGATATGGTGGATGAGATGAAAGCGTTTATTGAACGATATAGTATCCCTGGATATAAAGTGGAAGGGTAGTGTTTGGTAATTAAGAACGTAAGTAATAAAATATTTAATAAATCCGATTGGCGTATAGCTGGTCGGATTTTCTATTTAAAACAATTTTTTAGTTAAACGGTTTTAATTAAAAATAATTGTTTATTTTTGATCATGAGCAAATCAAAGAAAAACACGCACCATCCTTACGCCAAGTTATTTGAATACGTTTTTCAGAAAAGTGAGATGGTGGAAGAATTTGTAAAGAATTTTTTCCCAGCACCGCTTTTGAAGAATCTAAAAATTTCTACATTAAAACCTCAAAATGTCTCTTATCTTTCGCCAGAATTGTTTCGCTTGTATTCTGATATTGTCTACAGTTGTGATTACGGAGAGGAGGAAAACGAAGTGTTGATTACCTTACTCTTTGAGCATAAGAGTTATCTCCCGCAAAATCCTCATCTTCAATTGCTAGGTTATATGCTTAAAATCTGGGAGCAACAACGTGACAATTCCGAAGCGATCACACCCGTTATTCCAGTCGTTTTATATCACGGAGATGACAAGTGGAAGGAACGAAAATTCATGGATATGTTTACAGGAAAGGTTGGAAATGATCTCAAGCCTTATATTCCAGCGTTCGATTTACACCTAGTAGATTTAAATGAAGAAAGTGACGAGAAACTAAAAAATCTAAAAAAGCGTTTTCTTGCTAACAGCCTCTTAACCTTTAAGCACCATAAAAATCAGGCGTATATTCGCCAAAATTTTAGCTTATTAATAGAGATAGGTAACGATATCTATCAGCATACGATGCTTGTATTTCTTATAAAAAATTACGATATTAGTAAACCAGAAATACCAGAATTACTCGAAAATTCTTCTAAAAAATCAAAATCAAAAATTATGAATGCAATTGAGGCATATTTCGCAGAAGGAAAAGCAGAAGGAGTAGAAAAAGGTCTCCACAATAAAAGTGTCCAAGCAATTAGAAGATTGGTCAAAAAAGAAATGCCAATTTCATTCATTGCGGAAGTACAAGGAGAGACCGAAGAGTTTGTAAAAGGCGTGATCGATGGTACTATCTTAGAAATGGAGTGAAATATCTATTCTCAAGATAATTAAAACGAAAAAATAAATAGTGGATACAATAATAGGGATATGTTTATTAGTATATGGGGTTTATGAAATTTATTCAAATTTAGCGGAAATTCTCTCTGATAGAAAAGAAAAAACGCCGATCTCTGGCTTGAATATTAATTGGTTTTTTAGCGGAATTTTCAGCCTCATGTTGGGCTTATATTTATTGGCTTAAGATGATGTTGACTTTATTTAGGAAATGTATTTTATAAGAAGAAATCCTTTATTCAAAAATATTCCAATAAGATACCCATGAAAATTTGTTCCTTTCCCTAAATCCCACTACTTTCATTTCAAAAAATGCCCACCCTCCTCACCATTCCTTTTTTAGCGTTTAAATTAAAGTTTCACGGCGGTAACGAACTGGTTTTGCCCATGCGCGATCTAAACGCCCTGCAACTGGGCACTTCCCCCGAACTGCTCGCTGGCAAATACGCCGAGCAATTCCAAAAAATATTTGTGGACCCTGCTGACTATTTGGCCTTGGTCAAAGAAGCTGATTATGCAGATTATTTTAAAGCCGAAATAACCCTGGAATTTAATGAGGCCAAAGATCAAACTGCTTATCCAGATTTCTCGCTTGATTTTTTTTATTATTGGAAACAAACTCCACACGGTTTTCGGGCCGTGGTACCCAATCTGGGCGTAGAAGCTATGGCTACCGAATTTGAAGAGCTGGAAGTCCATCTCGAAGAGGCGATCCGACTTTCTTTCATCCGGAACAAAAGGTTAAAAGTCGTTCAGAAAATTGCCGCCACCATTTGGTTCGAAGAAGTAGAATTAATCAGGAAAGATGTTCAGTACAAAGTATACTCGCTTTCAGAACAAGAGGATGCCGGGGGCGCTCAGGAAATTAACTGGTTGAGTAGATTGGCTTTTCCACTGCATATCACAGAGCAACAAATCTGGCACCGGGATAAAGAATTGGACAACCTCAGTCGGGCCGTTCAAAATGATTTTAACTCAAGTGTATTACTCGTCGGAAAATCCGGGGTCGGAAAATCTGCGTTGATTATGGAACTAGCCCGCAGGTTTCAAACATCTAGAGTGAATTCGACCATTTGGGAAACCAACGCTTCCCGGATGGTTCGGGAACTTACGGAGGATACCGGCTGGGAAGAAAATTTTGGGTATCTCTGTCAGCAACTTACTGCGACCAGCGATTTTTTATTTATTCAAAATTTGACCGAATTATTTGAAGTGGGACAGTACGAAGGTAGTGAAACCAGTATGGCCGATGCCCTCCAGACTTATCTCAACCAGGGTAAAATCTCTATTTTGACAGAATGTACTTCCGAGGAATTAAGTAGTATTGAATTGAAGGCGCCTAATTTTTTATCGCTATTCCAAATTATCAGACTGGAAGAACCCACCAAAAATCTGGAGAAAATAATTACGGGGAAGGTTCAGTCTATTGCCAAACGCCAAAAACTAAAAATTGAACGAACTGCCATCGAAGAAATTATTCGTTTAAGTCGTCGTTTTTCTCCTTACGCTGGAATGCCCGGGCGACCTATTCGGTTTCTAGAGTCGTTGCTCCTGGATGCACAATCGGCAGAAACGACCGTCACTAAAATTACCAGGGCAGCGGTAATTAAGCGTTTTTCACAGGAATCTGGATTACCTCTTTTTATGATTGATCCGGAAATTCCTTTACCACTCGAAAAAATTAAACATGATTTTAATCAGGAAGTTTCCGGACAAGAATTGGCGGTGGATAACGTACTCAATATGCTGGCCACCGTTAAAACTAATTTGAGTTTTAGTGGTAAGCCCATCGCTTCTTATTTATTCGTCGGCCCAACGGGGGTCGGAAAAACGGAATTAGCAAAAGTATTGAGTAAATTTATGTTCGGTCACGAAGACCGAATGATTCGCTTTGATATGAGCGAGTACGCACATCCAATGGCGGTGGCGCGCTTGCTAGGCTCCTCTTTTTTTACGGATGGTCTATTAACTTCGGCAGTACGACGGGAGCCTTTTTCAGTTTTATTATTTGATGAAATAGAAAAATCACACCGTGGATTTCAGGATTTATTACTACAGATTCTGGACGAAGGAAGACTAACGGACAGTCAGGGAAAAACGGTTAATTTTTGTAGTACGATTATTATTATGACTTCTAATATTGGTGCAGCCAATTTACAGGATCATCGGATTAGTTGGAAATCTACGATTGATAAAGAGGAGATCGCCCGACATTTTGAATTTGCGGTACAACAGCATTTTCGGCCTGAATTATATAATCGGATTGATCGGATTACTCCATTTAGTCCTTTGTCTCAACAGACCATTGCCCGAATTGTAAAAAGAGAAATAGCAAAATTTAAAGAACGAGAAGGAATAAAGTTTAGAAATCTAACGATAGACTTTGATGACTCCGTATTTGAATTTTTAGGAGTGCGCGGGTACGACCGACGCTACGGTGCCCGTTATTTGCAGCGCACAATCCGGGAGAAGTTGATCATCCCGTTGAGCAGACAGATCAATCTACTTGATTTTGAAAATCAAACCGTTGCCCGGTTGTCTGCCGATAATGAACGGGGAATTCACTTCGAGATTGAAAGTGATGAAATGGCGTTTGATTTATGGTTGGAAGCATTAAATAAAATTAACGATGCTGACTTTGCCAGTGATCTGCGCCGAAAAATCTATCAGCTGATGGGTGGTCGAGTATACGTACATTTGCTGGCACGGATTGAACAGCTCGAAGCAATGAAAAAGCGATTGAAAGAAAATTTTTGGAAAGATGCTGAACGTACGCGTCTTTATACCGAATTATATAAAATCAAAGAAACCTTTTTAGCATTAAAAGCCCGGATCGAAAAAATAGAACTGGATTTAGCATTGATAAAAATGGACCTGGAACCCAATCAATTGAATATTCGAGAAAGTCTCAAGCCTTGGGAAACAGATTTCTGGCGTTCTAAATTAGCCTTGTTTTTATCCTCCAATAATGCTGGAAACAAGGCACTGCTGGGAATATTTGGCGCAAACTTGACACCAATCATAGCTTTTTACAAAGCTTTCTTTGCTGCCAAAGCTTACGAATATAAGGTACAAGGTGTCTGGTACCGGAAAGCTTGGTACGAACGGTTAATTCCTGTAAAAGAAAGTGAGACAGGTGAAATGGCACCCGCTCATGAATATTTCATATCCGATAATTTGGAGGTAGAAAAATATCCTGCCATTCGACCACCGGAAGCAGGAGATGTTTTATATGGACTTATTTTTAAATTGAAAGGAGACTGTCCTATTCTATTTTTGGAAAATGAACCAGGATTCCAGGAATTCGAAATGAATGATAAACTCAGTTTTAACTACTGGGTACAGGTTGCTGCCCGTGAAATAACCATACCACCAGAAATTCATCGGCAAAAATTTTATAAAAAAGCACATCGAATCATCAAACTTGAGCACCTCACCGATACACGTCTCAAAATTAACCGCGAAGTAAGTCGGGACGGTCATCTGGAAGTACTGCTGGAAACCCTCGAGGAACTATTCAGAAGCCGTTTGGATCAGGAGTTGTTTTGAGGAAAATAGGTAATTAAACTTTTATAAATCATGCTTTTCCTCCGATGTACAGCCTTAAAATCAATATTGGATATTGAAGATTTAAGGTTCAAAATTAAAAAAGAGCAAAGTTTTTTATAAAATCACCCAACCTCTTCGGAAAATATAACGTCTTTCTTGTTAGGAATGAGTTAATAATAAATTTACGTTTTTGGCTTTATCTTTTTGTCCAGCTTTTCAGCTTTTTTCTCATCCATAGCTAGGCTATGAATTTAAAAAAAGAGGAAGTATAGAATCGTCATTTATTTTGTCAACATTCCTTTTTTGAAAACTTCGAAAACTTTAACAAAAGCAGGTAAAGACTGTTACTAATGTTCGGAAGACAAACCTATACTGAAAAAGAAATCGTCGAAGGCTGCATTCGCAACGATCGGCGATGTCAGGAAATGTTGTACAAACAGCATTTTCCGACGATGATCGGTATGTGTATGCGACATACCTCTGATCGGGAAACTGCGATGGAGATTGTCAACATAGGGTTTTTGAAAGTGTTTAAAAAATTAGACACTTTTACTTTCAGCGGTTCTCTGGAAGGATGGATTAGAAGAGTAGTATACCACTGCTTATCTGATTACTACAAAAAAAATTCCCGCTATTTACAATTTCTGGTTTTTGAAGAACGGGATGCACAGGTACGGGATGAGCCTTTGAGCAATATGTACGCCAAAGATATTATGAAAATGGTGGATTTACTTCCACCCGCTACTCAAAATGTGTTTCGCCTGTACGCTATCGAAGGATTGTCACACGCCGAAATAGGCGAACGAGAAAATATAAGCGTAGGTACTTCTAAATGGCATTTGAACGCCGCCAGGGAGAAACTTAAAATGCTATTAAAAAAAAGTAATAACTATCGAAGTCATGTTGGATAAACAAAGAAAAAATCAAGCAAATGATCCCCGGTTTATGGATGCTGCCTGGAAAAACATGGCGGAAATCCTGGATCAGGAAATGCCAGTCGAAAAAAAGGAGCGACGGATTGGATGGCTATCTATTGCCGCTATGATCGTCATAGGATTTGTGGGCGGAATCACCGTCATATGGGGACTCCAAAAGCATCAGTCAACTCCAATGGCTAGCAACCACTCGACGGATACCTATCACCAAACTGAGCGTATTAACTCGAATACCGATCTCGAAATAAATCAAGTTTCTACAAATTCTCAAAAAGAAGAAAATCCAGTTATAACACCCAATAATAACATCGTTTATAATCCTAAAACTACCCACAACCAAACAGCGATCACTTCAAATACAAAAAATACGTTAGATGTATTAACGATCTCGGAAAATACATCTGAAAAGAGGAGTTCGACTGCTGAAGTCATTTTTATGAATACGATTGCAAAAATAGAGAACACTACCACGCCATTGTCCGAATTGCCAACCTTGGTTATGTCTACGCTGCCATCCAAGCGTACTAGTTTTACAATCGATAACGATCTGGATCTTCCTAAAAATAAATGGAGAACAGGAGTTTACGCCGGAGCAATCATCGCTGGTAAAAAAAGCAACGGATTAGAAGCTGTTTTTAGAGTGGAAAGAAAGCTAGGGCATAAGTGGGCGGTCGAAACAGGGCTAGGTCTCCGTGCGACGCAATTGGCTTTTATAAGTAAGAATGAAGGCACGGAGTTTTCAGATGCTTTCCTACGTGATGAAGCCAGTTTACCTACTGATCCCGAGACGAACTTAAATGAGGCAGATCGCCAAGAAATAGTCAATAACATCAATGCGGATGCACCGGATTATCATTTGACGGTTCCTCTTTCTTTTGTCTATCGACCAATGGGAAAACTCCGATTAGCACTTGGGATGAGCTGGGCATATCGCCTTAATAAATTGAAAGACGCTTCGTCGCTTGGCCTTTTAGATAGTAGTATTAACTTGGGAACGGAGGCCTCGCTCAATAAGAATTCTTTTTCAAAAAGGTTTAATGATTTTCGCCTGAACCTGGGCGTAGGCTATCAATTTAATGCTCGTACAGGGATTGAACTGGCTTACAGTAAACGATTGCCTAACAGTATTAGTGGTTCCACAAATTCTAGTAATACTGCTGGTGGTTTTTACAGTACTTATGATGAAGATGGATCACCTCTCAGATTTTTCCAACTTGGTTTGATGTATTATTTTAGTGGATAAAAATTACTTTACCCCAATCATCCTAATCACTCGCATCATCCGTATTCCCATATTCCTTAGATAAAATTATGGTAATATTTTGGTGCTAATCGAGGCATCTAAAGTTGAATTATGCCGGGTATAGTGATACTTTCGATAACGACGAGTAGCAGCAAATTAAACAGCCAAATGTTATAAGTTATTCTTTTAATGATCCTAAATACGCAAAATCACGTTAAAGGGAAGCAAAAAGCTAACTGGCTTAGGAATGGCGATTAAATAAATGCAGAGTGGCGGAAAAAGAGGAAGTATAGAATCGTCATTTATTTTGTCAACTTTCCTAATAGCCAACCAGCCAATAAATCAATTCAACAACTCATAAACTCCCGCAATCCCCTGACCACCACCCACACAGGCAGTAACCATTCCGTACTTTTGTTTGTTACGGCGCATCTCGTTGAGCAGTTGTGTACTCAACTTCGCACCCGTACAACCAAGTGGATGGCCGAGCGCAATCGCACCTCCGTTCACATTTACGATGTCCGGATTCAATCCCGATTCCTTAATGACGGCCAAAGACTGCGCGGCAAAAGCCTCGTTCAATTCAATGGCATCAATATCTTTAAGCTTTAATCCCGCTTGCGCTAATGCTTTTGGAATTGCCGCACAAGGCCCAATTCCCATGTACAACGGATCAACTCCTGCAACGGAACAAGAAACCAGTCTCGCAATCGGTGTCAAATTAAATTCCTTCACCATTCGCTCGCTCATCACGAGTAAAAAGGCAGCTCCGTCTGAGGTCTGCGAAGAATTTCCAGCAGTCACTTTCCCACCGGTTTTAAACACGGCGCGTAGCTTACTCAATGCTTCTACCGTAGTAGATCTTCTGACGCCTTCGTCCGTATCCACAACGTGTTCTTTTTCTACTCGCTTATCATCTTTAACAAAAATTTCTTTCACCGTAACTGGAACAATCTCGTCCTTAAATTTGCCACCGTCGATTGCGGCAGCGGCTTTTACGTGGGAGTTGTAAGCAAACTCGTCCGACATTTCTCGCGTGATACCGTACTTCTCTGCAACTGCTTCTGCCGTAGCCCCCATGCTTGATAAATAGTTAGGTGTCGTCGAGGCTACTTCGTAACTCGGCGCCAGCTTATATCCCGTCATCGGAATCATACTCATACTTTCTGTTCCGCCTGCCAGGTAACATTCTCCCATACCTGCTTTAATTTTCGCTACGGCAATAGAAACCGTCTCAAGTCCACTTGCGCAATAACGGTTAACTGTCATACCTGGAACCGGTTTTCCCAGCGCCCGTACAGAAATTTGTCTTCCAATCTGAAAGCCTTGTTCGCCTTCCGGATTGGCACAACCCACAATAACATCGTCAATTAAATGTGGATCAAAATTCGGCGTTTGTTCCATCATGTGCTTGACTACTCTCACCGCCAAATCATCCGAACGGAAGTTTTTAAAACTTCCTTTTTTTGCGCGTCCTACCGCACTTCGATATGCTTTTACAATATATGCGTCCATTTTTATATTAATTTTTTTGTAAAAAAATTGCTATTGGCTTTTGACCGTTAGCTTTTGGCCCTCTTCTGACGCGGGGCAAACGTTTTTTGATTGCTATCAGCATCTGGCCTTCTTTTAACGCGAAAATAGAACAAGAAAATTAAAATTTTCTTGTTCCGCGAAAGAAGAACGCCAATCGCCAACGGCCCTCTTAATTTCTCAACGGCTTATTCGTCTGCAACATATGCTGAATTCGTTCCTGCGTTTTCTTTTCGCCGGCAAGGCTCAAAAAGGCTTCCCGTTCGATGTCCAGTAGATATTGCTCTGAAACTGTCTGTGGTCCACTCAGGTCACCACCACAAAGTACATAAGATATTTTTTTGGCAATTTTAATATCGTGTTCACTGGCGTATTTACCAAGTTTTAGCTCGTTGGCAAAAGTGTAAAGCGCCCCCAATCCGTTACGTCCCAGTACTTTGATATCTTTTCGTTCGATGGGTTGGGTATAGCCATCGGCCAGTTCCAGAACTTTGGCTTTGGCTTCCGCAATATTGCGTCCAGCGTTCATAACAATTTCGTCTCTTCCTTCTACCAGGTAACCCATATTAAAGGCTTCGGCGGCAGATGTACTTACGCTGGCCATCGCTATGGTCTTGGTATGTTCAATAAGTTTGGGAATAACGACATCTCCTGGATACATGCTGTCGGAAAGTCGTACCGCAAACTCTTTGGTACCGCCACCGCCGGGAAGCAAGCCAACACCAACTTCTACCAGGCCGATGTAAGACTCCGCCGCCACCATGGCCGCATCGCAGTGCATAATCGTTTCACAACTCCCACCAAATACATAACCTTGGGTAGCGGCGACTACTGGAATGCTGGAATAGCGACAACGCATCGTTGTTTTTTGAAAAAGGTCTACCGCCATATTCATCTCCTCAAATTCTTGCTGGAATGCGTACATCCCGATCATCATCAAATTAGCACCGACCGAAAAGTGCGTAGCGTTATTTCCAATCACGAGCCCCTTCCAACCTTCCTCTTCCGCAATTCGAATGCTTTCGTTAATACCGCGTAAAACACCTTCGCCAATGGAATTCATTTTACTGGTAAACTCTAGACAAAGTACGCCTTCTCCGATATCGTGTAAAGTGATTTCATCATTTTTATAAACCGGAAGTAATTCGCGGTAATTATCCAGCTGAATAAATGCTTCTCCGCCGGGAACCGTCTTATAAGATTTGGATGCTATGTCATAATACTTACGTTGACCTTTTTCTGATTTATAAAAACTGGTATGACCGGCCGCTAACATTTCTGTTACCCAGGTAGCAATTTTTTCCCCTTCTTTTTTCGCCAGTTCTACCGCAGATTGGACACCGACCGTATCCCAGTATTCGAAAGGACCATATTCCCAGGCAAAACCTGCACGGACCGCATCGTCAATACTGTATAAATTATCCGCAATTTCCGGAATACGATTAGAAACGTAAGCAAACAAACCGAGAAGCGAACGTCGAATCAATTGTCCACCTTCATCTTCGGCGTTAAATAGAAATTTAATTTTCGCATCCTGATTTTCAATCTGCTTGAGATCTTTTAGACTGGCAAGATTAGGTCGCTGAGTAGGAGCATATTCGTGTGTTTTTAAATCCAGACCGAGAATAACTGGGCGACCTTTTTCGTCCTTCTCTTTGGTCTTCTGATAAAAACCTTTTTTAGTTTTATTACCATAAAATTTATTATCCAATAAAAATTTCATGTAAGAAGGGGCATTAAAAGCACCTACTTGTTCGTCGTTGGGACAATTTTCTTTGATGCCCGTCATTACCTTATCGGCCGTATCCAGACCCACCAAATCTCCCAATCGGAAAGTTCCGGTCTTTGGACGACCGATCGCCGGACCAGTTAATTTATCAACCGTTGAAATATCAAGTCCTAGCTCGTCGGTTAGTTGATAGATTTTTGCCATTGCGTACACACCTACTCGATTGGCGATAAAAGCGGGAGTATCTTTACAAAGTACCGTTTGTTTTCCTAAATAGACATCCCCGTAGTGCATAAAAAAATCAATCACACTTTGATCGGTATCAGGAGTGGGAATAACTTCCAATAAACGTAGATAACGTGGTGGATTAAAAAAGTGGGTACCACAAAAATGCTTTTTAAAATCATCACTACGACCTTCGGCCATCAGGTTGATTGGAATGCCCGATGTGTTAGAACTCACCAAGGATCCTTTTTTACGAAATTTATCGACCTTTTCAAAGATAATTTTTTTAATGTCCAGCCTTTCAATTACCACCTCAATGATCCAGTCACAATCTTCGACTTGGGCAAAATTATCATCGAAGTTTCCGGTTTTGATCCGACTGGCAAAACTTTTATCATATAGAGGCGCGGGTCTTGATTTGAGGGCAGCAGCTAGCGAATCATTGGCCATTTTATTACGTGCCGCAGCATTACTCTTCTGATCATCGGCCAGATCACGGGGAACCATGTCGAGCATTAGAACTTCAAGGCCAACATTGGCAAGGTGACAGGCAATTCCGGATCCCATGATTCCGGATCCTAGTACGGCAACTTTACGGATTTTACGGGAGCGAAGCGCAGCATCGGCGTTGGATGCTTTGACTGTGGGGGCAGCGGGCGCAGTTGTTTCTGACATAGGTGAAGTGTTTTGGTTAAAATATATTAGGAAAAATTCTTTTTACGAGATTTAGCGAAATTTCGCTGGGCACCACAAATATAAGGTTATTTATGGTAACTTCTAAAGTGTATAATGAAAAACAGCAACGAATGTTTCCGTGATTCGTAGGAAAATAAGGAATAATAAAGATCATTGATATAGAACATTTTTATTATTTGAAGTTTTTAAACGACTTCGTTAAGAGTATTAAATAAAAATCTTTAATTTTAACGCTTTAAATAAGAAAATTTTTATACCTATAAAATTAATCTGAGAAACGGGACGTTAACAACTTTTATTAAGTACTTTACGTCAAAAAACTAAAAACCTATGCTTTCAAACTCAATCTTATTATTCCAGGCTGAAGACGGTGCGGAAGGTGCACAAAGTTTATTAGGAATTATTACCGAAGGAGGACCTTTAGGGATTATCATTGTGGGAATCCTCTTGGTCTTATCATTTATAGCATTATACATCTTTTTCGAAAGGTATGCGACGATCAATCGTGCGGGAAAAATTGATGAAACATTTATGAATAATATTCGGATGAATGTAGCTGCCGGAAATATCGCGGCGGCCCGTGCTTTATGTCAGACCACGGATTCTCCCGTGGCACGAATGGTGGAAAAAGGATTAAAGCGAATCGGTAAACCACTCCGTGATATTGATGCCGCCATCGAAAACGTCGGTAACCTTGAAGTCTTTAAGTTAGAAAAAAATCTATCTCGACTGGCAAGTATCGCCGGTGCGGCCCCGATGATCGGTTTCTTCGGAACGGTAACGGGGATGATCATGGCCTTCTATCGAATGGCAACGGAACAAAACGTAACGCCGGATGTACTGGCGGGTGGTATCTACCAGGCCCTGGTAACCACGGCGTTTGGATTGGCGATTGGTATTTTCGCCTTTGTGGGATATAATATTTTAGTAGCCAACGTAGAAAAAGTAATCTACGAAATGGAACGGACGACTACAGAGTTTATGGATCTTTTGCAGGAACCGATGGAGTAGTTAATAGGCGTTAGTTAATTTTTTTCACGCGTATTTTGGAATGATCCCAGAAGGATCACATTATTTTGGCTTTAATAATTAAAGCGAAAAATCGACCCCGGAGGGTGTCGCAGTATATCGTTTAAAGTCCAATTTTATCCGAAAGCTACAATCAATCAAATCATGGGATTAAAAAAAAGAGCAAAAGTAAGTGCCGAATTTAGTATGTCATCTCTAACGGATATCATCTTTTTACTACTGATATTTTTTATGTTGACCGCAAATTTTGTTCGAGTGGATAATTTAGAATTACCTAAATCAGATTCTAAAACAGTGGCTCCCTCTGACGTAGCCGTGGCGATTCAGAAAGATGGAAAATTTTTATTGAATGGAAATGAAATACCGTTAAGTGGACTTAGAGGTGGGATCAAACGCGCGATCAGTGAATCCGAAAACCGCGATAATGCCACCTTGACCATCGTAGCCGAAGTAGGAGTTCCTACCCGAAAAGTACACGAATTGATGAAGATTGCCAGTGAATTAAAACTAAAGGCAATCCTGGCTACACAACCGAGATCTTAATTTTAATATTTAATTATTTCAACCCGCTAACCACCAGTTCATGGGATTAAAGAGAAAAGCAAAAGTCAGCGCCGAATTCAGTATGTCCTCTCTGACAGATATTATCTTTTTATTGTTAATATTTTTTATGTTAACCTCCAGTCTTGTGGCACCTAATGCCCTGAATTTGAAACTCCCAGGTAGTAGCTCTACACCCAGTACTTCCAACGAAAAAATTCCCGATGTAACCATCACTCGTTCGGGAAAGTACGAATTGGATGGTAAAGGTATCAGTGCCGGAAATCTCGAGACAGGTCTGCGTCGTTTAAAGAGCAGCGCAAGAGGTAAGCTCGATATCACCATTTCTCCCGATCCCGAAGCACCCGTAGAAAATCTCGTAGAAGTGATGGATATGGCCATGCGACTACAAATCAATGCTATCATGGCGATGGAGAAATAGTGGAGTTGATTCCTCGGGTGCTAACATTATGTTTGTTTTTTAGCTACTTCAACCAATCCTCAAAAAAAAATAACCGTTTCTTTACCTTTTTCCAGTTTAATTGTTAATTTGAGGCGTTCTTATTTGAGCTCGCTGATCGGTGATCTCAAATCCTTTTGTTACGCGGTTTTTGTGCCATACAAAAATCTACTATGAGAAAAACATGATCAACTGGCGAGAATATCCTTTCGTACGCTTGCTCCTATCCCTGATAACGGGAATTCTATCCTCCTTTTTGTGGACGCTGGTACTACCATACTATGTTTTTATTTTCTTGTCTCTTCCTTTAATCGGGTTCACTTATTTCAGAGGAAGCTATAAATATCGACACCTTTACGGCTTTTGTGTTACCCTGTTTTTCTTTTTATTGGGAAATTTCTTGGGCTACCATGCGGACGAATCCCGACGGATTGAGCACTACCATCATTTTCTAACGGAGCAAACCGAAATGATTGCGATGGTTACCGACATCAGAGCGACGGCCAAATCCTACCGTGTGGAGCTAGCCGTAAAAGGTATGAGTGGAGTAGGAGATGAGCAACCGATCTCTGGTAAATTACTCAGTTACCTGGAGCAAAGTAAGGAGGCACATCAGCTGAGATACGGAGATCAAATTTATTTTTCTAGTAAAATAAATCCAATTGCTGCCCCCTTAAATCCGGCGGCGTTTAACCTAAAAGGATTTTTAAATAACCGAAATTTTCATTATCAGACGTACCTAAAAACAAGTGACTGGATATTACAAGATCGAGATCAGGGAAATTTTTTAATAGCCTTTTCAATTCGTACACGGGATCAGTTGTTTGCTATTTTACAAAAGTATCTTCCCTCCAATAATGAACTGGCCGTTGGTGCGGCGCTGGTTCTTGGCAAAAAAGATTTACTGGAATCAGAAACCAAAATGGCGTACGCAAATACTGGTGCCATGCACGTACTGGCCGTATCGGGGTTACACGTCGGATTAATTTATGTAGGGATCTCATTTTTATTAGGATTATTTCCTTTTAAATCCAGTACCTGGATCTGGATCAAAACCTGGATCATGGTTGCTGGCGTCTGGTTTTTTGCTTTGTTGACCGGTGCTTCTCCTTCGGTGCTAAGAGCAGCAACGATGTTTAGTTTTATTATTGTAGGACAAGCGATGCGCCATCATCCCAGTATCTATAATACGTTGGCTGCCTCTGCCTTTTTTCTTCTATGTATCCAACCTTATATGCTTTTCGAGGTAGGATTTCAGCTGTCTTATTTGGCGGTAATTGGAATTATTTATTTTCAGGAAAAGATTTATGGACAGCTTTACATTGCCAATAAGTTAGGAGATTATATTTGGAAATTAACCTCCGTGGCCATTGCTGCACAGTTGGTCACTTTACCGATTAGTTTGTACTACTTTCATCAGTTTCCTGTTTATTTCTGGTTATCAGGCTTAGTGGTGATTCCGGCAGCAGTGGTTATTATGACCTCTGCGGTTGCTTTGTTTATCGTAGCGTTAGTAATACCAAAATTAGGATTTATTCCCGGTATGTTATTGTACGGGTTACTATATATAACCAACGGACTTATTTTTTTAATCAGCCAATTACCGGGTGCGATTATTTCTGGAATTTGGATAAGTCCGGTTGGGCTAATTTTATTATATCTGATAATTCTCGCGGTGGTTATCGCCATTGAGCGTAAACAGTTTAGATGGTTGCAGGTATCTGCTATTTTATTCCTGTTGTTTTCCCTGAATTTCTCTTATCATAGAATAAAAGTGTACCTAAAAAGTGAATTGGTTATTTATCATACCAACAAAAATAAAACACTTATTGACGCTATTGATCGCTCGGTAAGTTGGTCCATTCACAGCGAAAATTTATCGGATAAGGATATTGACTTTCTTGCTAAAAATTATCGTATTAAATCAGGTGCACAAACGTTACATACTACCCAAAAAGATGAGCTAATCAGAAGTTCTGAGTTTTTCTATAACGAGCATCTCTTACAATTTAAAAATATAAAAATTCAAATTATTGATGGTAAGCAAATGCCTCAATATTTTAAACCACCAGTGGTGGACTATATTTTATTGGAAAATAATACGCCTGTCAAATTGATAGCATTAGCCGAATATTTCAAGACTACAAAATTTATCCTTTCGGCTAATAATTCTTCCTGGAAAATTGAGCAATGGGAAAAGGAAGCGGCGGCAGATTACCAGATAATTAATATAAAAAAAGAGGGGGCTTTTATTATACCACTAAAGTGAGTTTCTCGAAGTAACTGAATTTATTAGTCAACTTCTACAAAAAAAATGGCACATGAAAAAATTGATGAGTGATTATTTTTATTTTACAAAAAGAGAACGTAATGGCCTGTTATCATTAGTTGCAATAACTTTATTATCTCTTGCCTTACCAGCAATTGTACGGAAGTTTCGCACAGTAGAAAATTACGAATTTAAGGAATATAGACAAGTGATGACTGCGGCTACTACGGACATTAATAATACCCAGCCAAAGGTATCGAAAACTCCAGTCGATCCTACTACTTTAAACCCACAACCAATTGATCCTAATTTTGCGGATAAAGAAGCATTCCTACAATTGGGACTTTCTCCCAAATTAGTCAATACTATTTTAAATTACCGCAATAAAGGAGGTAAATTTTTCAATGCCGAAAGCTTAAAAAAAATATACGGGATGACGGAAGGGGACTATCAACGCATACTCCCTTTTATCGCTCTTAAGTCCGATTCAAAAAGAAGTCAGCGTAAACCAACGGCCATAGTCGTAAATCAGCCGACCCTGGTGGCCCCTGCCGTAATCATTCAAAGCCCTAGCCAGAAATTTGATCCCAACACCATTGCAAAAAAAGAACTGTTGTCCTTTGGAGTGCCAGAAAAAATTGTGGATCGAATGATCAAGTTTCGTGACGCAGGTGGGAAATTTGCAGAACCGGAAGATTTAGAGAACGTTTATGGAATGAAAAAAGTGTGGGTAGAGCAGCTCCTTCCGTGGATGAAAATTGTGAAAACAGAGAAAGTAGACCCTAAAAAGATTAACTTTAAGAAGAAAAAAGTGGAGAAAAAAGAAAATCCGATCACCGATATTAATAAGGCCGATTTTGAGGACTGGCAAAACCTGATAGGGATCGGACCCTATTATGCAGATAAAATTATGGGCTATCGCGAAAAATTAGGTGGCTTTGTTTCCGTAGATCAAATCCTGGAAACCAACGGATTACCAGATTCTGTCAAGCAATCCATCCTGCCAGCATTACGGACCTCCGATATATTCAGAAAACTTAAGATTAATAGCTTATCCACTAAAGAAATGGCAATCCATCCTTACATCACCTGGAAAGAGGCCAATGCCATTAATAATTACCGAAAACAACACGGATTTTTCCACTCTAGGGTTGATTTGGAAAAGATGCTGGCCCTCCAACCAGGGTTCATTGATCGCATCATTCCTTACCTTGATTTCACAGAATCAGAAAATTAGGACAGCTTTTTTCAATGATTTCTTGGAAATAGTAATGAAATATATAGGTTATATCTCTAAATTTGTGACGCTAATTATTAATATAATTATTTTTTAACATGCAATAAATAACCTAAAAAGGTGTATTGCTTCTCAGTCTGTATACCCTTAACTTTGCAATGCACGTTTAAAAAAACCTCCAATATTTAGAAGATAGCACATTTCCCTCCTCGCTATCTTAAATTATTTGCCATCACAACATGAAACCCATAGCATCACATTACCATGTGCTGCCTCCCAAATTTTTACAATTGGCGTTTTGCTGGTTGTGCTTCTTCACGTCTATATCATATCATACCCTTTTTGCACAAAGTACCGTCCAGTGGGAAACAACCCTTGGTGGAAGTAACTATGAAGATCTCAGAGAAGTCTTTGAGACAGCGGACGGCGGTTTTATTTACGGTTCTTCTACCTCATCCAGCACCAGCGGCGATATTTCTCAGACTAGCAACGGTTCAAGTGATTATTGGTTAGGTAAACTGGATGCGGACGGTAATTTACTTTGGGAAATAAATTACGGAGGTAATGTTGCTGATCACCTTCAATCTGTCAAGCCTACTACGGACGGTGGTTATATCATGGGTGGCTACACTAGGTCCATGATCAGTGGAGACAAATCAGAGGCCAACATTAGTCTATTCGCCGAGGATTATTGGATAATCAAAGTGGATGCTGCGGGAGTGAAGCAGTGGGATCGTACTTTTGGAGGAGTAAGTATTGACTGGCTTTGGGATTTGGAGCAGGCCCACGATGGTGGTTATATCCTGGCAGGAAATACACTTTCTCCTACGGGTGGAAATATCTCCGAAAATAGTTATGGAGGTTCGGATTTTTGGATCGTCAAACTTGACACAGCTGGAAACCTACAGTGGGAAAAGCGGTACGGTGGTGACGGACAAGATTGGTGCTTTAACATATTAGCTACATCGGATGGTAATTATTTGATCTCAGGTCATTCTAGCTCTGGAATTACTGGAAACAAAACAACGGCATCTCAGGGAAGTAATGATTTTTGGACCGTGAAAATAGATCCTTTGGGAAATATTATTTGGCAAAACTCATTTGGGGGTACAGGCAACGATCAGATTTATAGTGTAGTAGAGTCTAACGCGGGTGGTTTTCTTTTGGGTGGGTTTTCTGACTCAGGTATAAGTCCAGAAAAGACGGAAGCTAATCTTGGCGGAAATGATTATTGGGTAGTACGAATCGATAATGCCGGAAACAAACTGTGGGATCGGACGCTGGGAGGTGATGGTAAAGACGAACTACAGGTAATCCAGCAAAATTCAAAAGACACCTACTTGTTGGGAGGTCTTTCTGGTTCTGGAGTTAGTGGTACTAAAACCGTTTCTTCTAAGGGTGGGCAAGATTATTATTTGGTATTTTTAAATGATGCGGGGGCGGTGTACTATGATGATAGTTATGGAGGAGATGATTTTGATGATATGTACAGCGCTATTTATACCTCCGATAATGGTATGCTACTGGCTGGAAACTCTAAATCCAACGCTAGCGGAGATAAATCGAAAAATAGTAAAGATTCGGGAGTGCTTTTCGATAATTGGTTTGTAAAACTGACTTGTAATTATACTTTAAATTTAAGGGATACGACTACTTGTGTGGGAGCGCCGGTAAATATCAACGCAACTTCTTTTTTAGGTTGTTCCTACGAATGGAGCGATGGTTCTACCAATGCCATTCGAACGGTCGCGCCTACGGAACCAACAACTTATAAAGTTACAGTAACCAGTGTTAATAGTTGTGTAATAATAGATAGTATTACGGTTACTACCGATGTACTCCCAATCGTAGATTTAGGTAACGATACGACTATTTGTGCGGGTAGTCCCGTAACGCTGGATGCTGAAAATACAGGGGCTACTTTCAGCTGGTCACCGACTGCGGCCAGCCAAACCGTAACTGCAACAACTACCGGACGCTACGAAGTAACGGTAACCAATAGCAACGGCTGCACCTCAACCGATGCCATTAACGTAACGGTTAATCCTTTACCAGTTGTAGACCTGGGAATGGATCAAACGATTTGTAGTGATGCGACGCACACACTTAATGCTGGCAACCCTGGAGCGACTTATCTATGGTCGACTGGAGAAATGACCCAAATAATCATCGTAGATTCCACCGCCAACTATTCGGTAACCGTCACGGACGCGGGCTGTTCGTCCGAAGATGATTTTAACCTTACGGTCAACCCGATACCAACTATTACATTAGCGAATGATACGACTATTTGTGAAGGGGAATCGACCACTCTTACTTTTAATATGATGGGAAATGGCCCTTTCAATATCATCTACGACGATGGTAGTTCTTCCAATATGTTGAATGGTATTAACGACGGACATATCGTTACCGTTTCACCAATTGCTACCACGACTTATTCAATTGTCTCTATTGACGATAGCGCAATACCTTCATGTACAAATACCGGAAACAGTGTAACCGTCACCGTAAATCCAATATATTCTTTCCCTAAAAACGTGACTATTTGCCAAGGCGATAGTTTAGAAATCAACGAGGAATTTATCAAAAATTCTGGAACTTATACCGACTCGTTACTTAGTTTCTATGGATGTGATAGTCTTTTAATTATTGATCTTTTTGTAGCACCACTTCCAGTAACCATGATACCACTTACAAGCTGTAATCCAGTAGATACTGGAAGTGTAGAGGACATTTATCAAAGTTTCTATGGATGTGATAGTACCGTAATTACAACGACGAGTTTACTACCTAGCGACACCTTGTATACGGACTTGGAAAGTTGTAATCCAGTCGACACCGGCCTAGTGGTCTTCCAATTAAACAATCAATTTGGTTGCGACTCGGTGATATTCCAAACGACGAGTTTACTACCGAGCGATACGTTATATACGGACTTGGAAAGCTGTAATCCAATTGACACGGGCTTAGTGGTTTTCCAATTGTCTAATCAATTCGGTTGCGACTCAGTAATATTCCAGACGACGAGTTTATTACCGAGCGATACGTTATATACAGAATTAGAAAGCTGTAATCCAGTAGATACGGGTTTGGTAGTCTTTCAATTAAATAATCAATTCGGTTGCGACTCAATCATTTTTCAAACGACAAGTTTATTACCGAGCGATACGTTATATA
>Ga0209187_1001723_pt1 | contig 23894 bp, 18 predicted proteins | sample BantaG_FD_187430 | JGI IMG/M metagenome (GOLD analysis project Ga0209187, IMG submission 187430) | Marine algal microbial communities from Bantry Bay, Ireland - BantryBay_4 metaG (SPAdes) (version 2) | ecosystem: Host-associated > Algae > Red algae > Unclassified | place: Bantry Bay, Ireland...
AGAAGAAGATAGTTCTCCTACTTATGTTGATCAGGCCCACCAACTGTCTTACCAGGCAAAACAAATTTTACAAGAGTTGCAGGATGAAATGGAGGATATTTACAAACACAAAGATATCAAGCGGCTAAATAGAATGGAAGATTTTGAACATTTTAACGAGCTTTATCACGATCGCTTAATTTCAGACTGGATTGTAAAAAACAAGATTGTTAGTACCTTAAACTATCTAAAAGGCACCGCCGATACCTTGACCCAAATAGTCGAAACGCTAAAAATTCAACTCAAAATGACCGAAAAGGAGATTGCTTATATCCTGGATCGAAAGCAAAAAGTAATCAACGAGAATATAGGCTAATAAAAACAAAAAAAAGCCCCAAACTTCCGTCCGGGACTTTTTTATATTTCTAGGCTAAAAGCTTATGATATTTTCAAAGAAATTAAATAAGTATAGAATGTATTCCATCCCTTCCGTTCCCTCAATATATTTCTACGGTTGAGGGAAGCCAATGGTATGGACAAATAGCTAATGGCCAACTGCCCCTTACTTAATCTCCAACAATTCTACCTCAAAAACCAATGTAGAAAAAGGACCAATCTTTGGTCCCGCACCACGATCACCGTACGCCAAATCATAGGGTAAAAACAACTTCCATTTTGAACCCTGTGGCATTAGTTGTAACGCTTCGGTCCATCCGGAGATCACCTGCGTCACCCCAAAAGTAGCGGGTTGTCCACGCTCAACGGAGGAGTCAAACACGGTACCGTCAATTAATGTTCCATGGTAGTGTACGGTTACCTGAGAAGAAGTCGAAGGCTTGGCGCCCGTTCCCTCCTTCAAGATTTCGTACTGCAAACCGCTTTCGGTGGTTTTTACTTCAGGTCGCTTTTTATTCGCCTCCAAAAACGCCTTTCCTGCCGCTACGGCTTCGGTGTGTTGGTTGGCTTTTTGAGCTTGTAAATGATCGCGAAATATAGTTTCAGCCTCTTCTTTGCTGATCGCCAGGGTTTGATCCTTTAATACATCATTGATCCCTTTTGCCAGGTCTTCTGGCTTTAGATCGGTAAGGTTTTGAGATTTTAATCCCTGGGCCATCATTACCCCAACACTGTAACTTAGTGAGTCCATCTTTGTTTGTGCATTTAGCTGGCAGCTGATGCCACCAATTAATAATAATAAGAATAATTTTTTCATCAGTAATTTTTTTCAATTGTTTGGAAAATAACTTTAAGGTTGGCTATTAGCCGTTGGCTTCCCTGTATATGTGAAATAACGATTCTCTTCACATTTTGAAAGGGCCAACAGTAAAGTTTGGCTAAAGTCGAAATAACCTGTTTTTAACGTAAAAGGTGGTAATTCCGTTGTATATTTTAGCAATTTTTAGAAAACCGTAACACTTTAGAATTAGAATTAGAATCGAAATTAGAATTAGAATCACACGGAGCGTAATAAGTTTTGCTCCATTACTGGATACCCATTCTAATTCTAATTCTAATTCATCACTTTTTCATCTCCGCATAATATTCAAAGAAATAAGGAATCGTTTCAATACCCCGGTAAAAATTAAACAGGCCAAAATGTTCATTGGGACTGTGAATATCGTCGCTGTCCAGCCCAAAACCCATCAATATCGAATCTACGGCCAATACTTTTTTGAATAGCGCGACAATTGGAATACTACCGCCACCTCTCTGTGGAATTGGCATTTTTCCGAAAGTCTTCTTCATTGCTTTTTCTGCCGCTCGGTACTCGTCGCTATCGGTAGAAACAACCACCGGATCACCACCGTGGTGAGGCGTCACCTTCACTTTAACCGACTCGGGCGCAATCTTTTTAAAGTGATCGCTAAATAATTTAGTAATCGCTTCCGGTGTCTGATTAGGAACCAAACGCATGGATATTTTGGCGTAAGCCTTGGAAGGTAAAACCGTCTTGGCGCCTTCCCCGATGTAGCCGCCCCAGATTCCGTTTACGTCCAGGGTAGGACGAATCGAAGTACGCTCCAGCGTCGTATATCCTTTTTCTCCGTGAATATCTTTGATCTTTAGTTCACGCTTGTAGCTTGTTTCGTTAAAGGGTGCTTCGTTCATAGACTTTCGTTCCTTTTTGGAAACTACTTCCACATCTGCATAAAAACCCGGAATTGTAATTTTGTTATTTTTATCTTGTAAAGAAGCAATCATTCTGGATAGAATATTAATCGGATTCGCCACGGCGCCACCGTATACTCCAGAGTGTAGATCTTTATTCGGTCCAGTCACTTCCACTTCCAGATAACTTAGTCCACGGAGGCCCACCGTAATTGAAGGGGTCTTATTATTAATGATCGAGGTATCCGAAATGAGAACCATATCACAATCGAGCATTTTTTTATTTTTCTTACAAAAAGTCTCCAGATTATTTGACCCTACTTCCTCTTCTCCTTCGATCATAAATTTCACATTACAAGGTAGCGCATCGTGGGCGAGCATGGCTTCGAATGCCTTCAAATGCATATACACCTGACCTTTATCGTCACAAGCACCCCGGGCAAAGATCGCTCCTTTGGGGTGGGTTTTGGTTTTTTTGATGACCGGTTCGAAAGGAGGAGAATCCCATAATTCTACTGGATCGGGTGGCTGTACATCGTAATGTCCATAGACCAAAACGGTGGGTCTGGAGGGAGAGACCATTTTTTCTCCGTAAACAATCGGATGACCGGCCGTAGAGTGAATTTTGACCTTCTTGGCTCCCGCAGCCTTTAGTTTATCCGCCACAAATTTTGCGGTCTTTTTCACATCTCCCGCGTAGGCTGGATCGGCACTGACGGAAGGAATTCGCAGAAAGTCCAGTAATTCGTTGAGGTAACGATCCTGGTTTTCTTTATGATATTTTTTTAGTTGATCCATGGTTAGTTAAGATTTTTCCGCAAATATAAGGATAATCGGAACATTCAAATGCTATTTTCGTTATAATTGAGAGGACTTATGTTAATATTGCAGTCTTTACCAAACTTTTTATGACACTCAAACATATATTAACTCATTCCTTAGGAATCCACTAATTATTATTTGTACTAGAAATTAAGGCTTCTTCACCAGAAAAGAGGGCCTTTGTCATATTTTTTATTTATTAAACCTTAATTAACTTTAATATGAAAAGAATTTACACAAACCTTGTTTTTTGTTTGTTAATTAATATTGTATTTGCTCAAAATGAGCGCTATGATTTTACATTATCCAACGAAGCCTACGTCCCTCTGACCAATGCCGAAGCACTTGATTTTTTACCAGATGACGATTGGGTGGACCTTGATGAATCACTGGAATTGGAAATTGAACTTGGATTTTCTGTTCCGATTCTGGGACTCCCGGGAATGGAGCTCTTTAATTTTATCTCCCCGGCATTATTGGTAAGTAATTTCGATGACGAGGAAGATGATCCTGTCTTGCCTTTCATCATTCCGACTACGCTCCAGTTACAAAACCGCGGTTCCATTCCTGGAAATTCGCCGAGTGAAATTTTATTTCAAACATCTGGAAATGACGGTAACCAAATTTTTAAACTGGAATATCGAGATGTAGGATTTGCCAACGAATCCCTGCAGGAAGTCCCGACTCAGGATATGTTTACCAATATTCAGTTATGGATTTATGAAGGAAGTGGCTGTATTGAATTTCGGTATGGTGAAACCAGCATTACGGATCCTGAACTAATATACGATGAAGACCCGGGATCTGCCGCCGGTTTATTTCGGGCCCTTGGTTCTCAGTTGGATACCGACACGGTACTTTACGCCATTTTTACAACGGGTGATTCGCAAGATCCGGCGATATTTGAAGGAGAAATTACCGATGTAGAGCCAGCCGCGCTTTCCCAGGGCTACCCGGCTTCGGGCGTCGTTTACACCTTTTGTCCTGAGGTCGAGACAAGCACAACCGACCTGAATCGCCTTTTTGACTGGGAAGTATTCCCAAATCCAACACTGGATTTTTTAACCGTAAAATTAAATGATTTTGCTTCCGCAGATTATAGCTTGATTGCAATGAATGGCCAGGTGGTTACCACGGGCATTGTTGATGCAGATAATAAAAAAGTTGACGTTCGTGATTTATCGAAAGGAATTTATATGTTGACGATTCAGACGGAAAACGGAATTGCGACGAAGCGGTTTTGGAAGAAGTGATAGAGGTGTTGAAATGTTGAATCGCTTCGCTTGTTGAGCCTAACTGACTGCAGCATGCAGGCAGGGTGTTGAAATGTTTAGTTCATCAACTTCTGCTCACTTTTTATTGATTTTCAATTTATTAAAAAATCTCTCCCAAAAAATCCACCGTCCCTTCCGACCATTTTAGCTCCCCCAAACCTTTAACCAAAATAGTATTTTCCAAATGCTGATTCTTCACCCCCAATGTCTGATGATCGTTAATAAAAAGCCAGCGACAAGTATGGCTGTGGAGTTGGTACCCATTTTTTAAATACAGTTGATGTTCCGAGGCGGTGAGGATGACAAAATCAATCTGATGTTCACGGCCCAGTTTTTCGAGATGGTCTAGTAGGGTGGTCGCCAGTTTCTTTCCCTTAAACCTGGGAGCGACACAAATATCCACGACGCCGAAAATGGTAAAAGGTTTTTGATCAATGGCAATTATTCGGTGTTCGACGGCCAGATGTCCGATCAGTTGATCTTCCTGAAAAGCGAGGTACCGAAAGTTGGGCAGTTGCTTATAATAAGTACGATCTTTAGGATAGCCGGGAAAGCAATTGGCAAGCAGTTGATGAATGGCTTTCTGCTGACCATTGGTAATACTAAATTCTTCAATTCGGTGGAGGTCCATTTTTTATTTAAAATGTTCGGTCAGTAATGTGGTCAGTTGGGTTTCGGTCAGTCTATATTTAAGTTTGCCCTGCCTGGCAAAACTAATGGCACCGGTTTCTTCTGAAACGATAAAGACAGCTACTTCGGCTACTTCGGTTAATCCAATGGCCGCTCGGTGACGCAGTCCTAACTTTCCGGGAATATCGGTATTGTTGGAAACGGGTAATACGCAACTGGCAGCGTAAATTCGATCCTTGTGTAAAATCATGGCACCATCGTGAAGCGGGCTATCTTTACTAAAAATACTTTCAATTAACGGTTGACTGATTTGTGCATTTATTTTGGTACCACTATCGTTAAAGGTCTGTAAATTAAAATTATCCGCCACTACAATCAGCGCACCCGTTTTACGTCGACCCATTCTTAAGATCGCATTTTTCACCGCTATACGTTCCTGAGCGTGGTCGGTTTCATCGTCCCGAAAATTACGATCGAGAAATCGACTGACAATATTGGATCGTTGCCGCAACGTACTATTTCCCAACAACAATAAAAATCTTCGTACCTCCGGCTGAAAAACGATGAGCAACATAATAACTCCAACACTGAATACCTGTCCCAAAATCATGGATAATAACTCCATTTCCAGAAATTGTACCAGAAAAGAAACCAGGAAAATAAAGAGTACGCCGATAAAAATATTGAAGGCAATACTCCCACGTAGAATGGTAAATAACTGATAAAACAGGTAGCCTACAATGAGAATATCCAGAATATCCCATATTCTGATGCTTAAAAATCCAACATCAAATAAGCTCAATGGAAACATCACCCCTTTTTTTATGTAAATTTGTTGCAAACTAGTAAAAATACGATTTCAAATGCAAGTTAGAAAAATTTTACCGCTTATTGGGACCTTGTTCCTCTTATGCTGCTCCTTTTTTACCGAGGCTCAAGTACTGACAACCAATGAGGATGGCGAGAAAATCGTCGTTTACTCGGATGGCTCCTGGGCTTATTTTGATGGTTTAGATAGCGAAGAACAAAAGGCCATTAGCGAAACTTCCGCAAAACAAGCGAAAAAGAACAAAAAAAAGGCAAAGAAAGAAAAGAAGCGGACTAAAAAAGAAAAGAAGAATAAATCCAGGAAGAAAAAGGATAAAGCGGATAGAAGAACTGGCAAGTCTAAAGACCGTTCTAAAAAGCAAAAAGTAAAGTATTCAGATAGGCAAGAGCAATTGGCCAGGCAGGAAGCAATCCAGCGGGCGGATTGGGCAGCGATGGAAGAATTGCGTACCAAAAACTTAAAGATGCAGGCCGGTCAAGAATTGAGTCTAATACGTCAACAACTTTCTTCGGCTTATTCTAATACCGATATTTCAGTCAAGGAACTGGATGAATTGGACAAAAAATATAAAAACCAGCAGGTCGTCTTGAATAATGCAGCGGCAACGCACGCTGAATCAGAAGCCTTTTTGGAAAAAATGGAAGGAATGATTGATATGAAAAAATCCAAAAGAGACAAGATGCTGGCAGCGATCAACCAGACACAAGAAGCAGAAGTAAATGACTGGACGTCCGATCTTACCGATTCAGGACAATCGGTAAAGAAAAAGGGTAAAAAAGATAAAAGGAAAGATCGAAAAAAGGGCAATGCAGTTTTGGTGACTAATCAGAATTTGATCCAGTATCCTCCAACTCCTCCGTGTGAACTGGCTTACGATGGCATAGATGAGTTCACGGGAAAGCGTCGTTGGGAAATGCACAAACGGGTATTTTTTACCCATACCTCGGATCGACTAAAACCGTTTTTTAAAGAAAAAAATCATATTACCGTGGAAGGCTACATCTCCGGAGCAAGTGGAAATGGCGGAACTTATTACTTGAATTTAAATTTGATTATTCTTTCCGAAATGGCCCAACGTGAATTTGGGGTACTGGAAAAAGGAAGTATCCTTACGCTTAAACTTATCAATGGTAATAATGTAAAACTTTTTAATACCAAAACTTCTACCGGAACGCTCGACAAAGTCGAAAAACGGGTAGAATATCGGGCGCAGTACATGATCAACTCTGACAACTTAAAATCGCTCCGTAAAAGTGAGGTCGATAAAGCACGGATTGTTTGGGGTAAAGGATACGAAGACTACGAAGTCTACAACCTCGACTTTTTTATTGATCAACTTGAATGCCTCGAAAAAAATAAATAAAAAATGTTAGGACTTAAGTTGCCAACAGACCCACGGTGGGTAAATCTGGCTGAAATGGACTTGGCGGAAATATTAACCGACCATGCCTATTGTGAACAAAAAGCGGCCACTTCCTGTATCAGTTTGATTCAGCAATATCCGGAGAAAATAGAAATGGTGCGTGAAATCGCTCCCATCGTTACCGAAGAGTGGGGCCATTTTCGAATGGTGCTCGCCGAATTGGATAGACGCAACCTTACGCTCGGTCAACAACGGAAGGACGAATATGTTAACGCACTCAGGAAATTTCAAAAGAAAGATGGCAGCTGGGAAGATCGCCTGGTAGAAAAATTATTGGTTTTCGCGCTCATCGAAGCTCGTAGCTGTGAACGGTTTCGGTTACTTTCCCTGCACATTGCCGATGAAGACTTAAAAGAGTTTTATCATAAATTTATGGTTTCCGAAGCGGGCCATTACCGAATGTTCATCGATCTTGCCAAACGCTACGGCGGCGAGGAACGGATAAAAAAACGATGGCAGGAATATCTGGACAAGGAGGCGGAAATTTTACAGGAAATGACCTTGCGGGGAGATCGGATGCATTAGCATTTTCTGGTGAAATATTCGCGGTGGGTAAATTACCTCGAAAGCTTGCCAGGCATTTTGGTCATTGTCGGTTTATTAATAACCACTTTTTAAGAAAATCCATTTGCGAATTTAAAGAAAATTAGATGGATTAGAACCACTTTTCTTTCTTGAAATAATAGAGCATAGATGCGCCGATCATAAACATGACTCCGATCAGTATAAAATATCCATATTTGTAATGCAGTTCTGGAATGTATTCGAAGTTCATTCCGTAAAGTCCGGCGAGAAAGGAAAGCGGGACAAAAATGGAGGTAATGAGGGTTAACATTTTCATGACTTCATTCATTCTAAAACTGATTTCAGAAAGATAAAGATCTTGCAAACTGTTGAGCATGTCCCGGTAGCTTTCAGTTGTATCAAGGAGTTGAACATTGTGATCGTACAAATCCCGGAGGAAAACTTTGGTATTGTCAGAGATGAGATCGTGCTCTGATTTAGAAAAGCGAGAGATGGCTTCGCGGAGTGGACTGATAGATTTTCGAATTTTCATCATCTCTTGTTTGAGTTGATGAATGGCACCTTTACAGTTTTTGTCTTGTTTTTCAACAATATTTGACTCCAGTTTTTCTATCTCTACTTCAACTGCATCTAAAACGAGATAGTAATTATCCATAATCGCATCGAGGAGGGCATAAATCAGGTAGTCTGCGTTTTTCTTTCTAATCCGTCCTTTACTGGTGTGGATTCGTTCCCGGATTAGATGAAATAAATCTGTTTCATCTTCCTGAAAAGATAACAAAAAATTGGGTCCCAAATAAATACTTATCTGTTCCGTCTTCACCGCAATCTTGGTAGCATCAAAGAGCAGTGCCTTTAAGACAATGATAATTCCGTGGTCGTATTCTTCATATTTTGGTCGTTGTTGCGTGTCTACAATATCTTCCAAAACGAGTGGGTGTAAATTAAAGGTAATCCCAATTTTTTGAATAATATCCACATCGTGTAAACCACGAATGTCGTACCATTGTACGAGATCGTCGACGGGTTGATGAAGGGTAGCCAAAGAACTATTCTCGGGACTTTCCGTTCTATAATTTTCTTCGTTGTACTCAAGATAATTAATTAGTACTTGATCTATTTTTTGTTTTCCTGTGAATATTACAGAACCAGGCGGTAATCCTAATTTTTTTCGAACTTTTTTTTTCATGATTCCAGCATTTAATTACATAAACTCTTTTAAGGTTTTGGATTTCAGTAGTTCTATAATCCTCCCAAATGACCTAGTGCCAAAGAAGCAAAACTAAGCGTCAGAAAAAAGCCGACCATATCCGTAACGGTGGTCAGGATAGGCCCGGAGGCTAACGCAGGGTCGATGTTAAAACCTTTTAAAATCAAGGGAACCGTTCCACCCAGACAAACGGCCAACATCGTGTTCAAAGTTAGCGCACCGCCTACCACCAAACCAAGATAAAAACTTCCTTTCCACAAAAAAGCGGCGGTCCCGATCAGCATTCCTAAAACGAGTCCATTGATTAAACCAACGGCAAGCTCTTGTCTTAATACCCGAAATACTTCTCCCGGATTGACTGCTCCAATCGACAATTCTCGCATACTCACCGCTACGGCTTGATTGCCAGAGCAGCCACTCATATCCGAGATGATCGGCAGGAAAACGGCCAGTGCAATCACTGAACTCAAAACATCCTGATTGATGGCGATAACGCTGGCGGCAATAATATTTAAAAAGATGTTTACGGACAACCAGGAAAGCCGGCGTTTGGCTCTGAGAAGTACGGGCATGGTTCGGAGTTCTTCCCCTCCTACAATTCCCTGGCTTTCCAGGTGCTCCAGCGTTTGCCGTTCTGATTCTGCTTCGCGAATATCACTACGAAGTACCACCCCGACGAGCCTTTTCTGATCATCCACCACCGGAACACCAAACCAGTCGTAGGTATCGAAAAAGTCAATTAATTTATTGAGCGAAACATGATGGTCTACGTAGGATATTTCCCGTACCAGAATATCCGACAATTTTCGATTCATGCCAGCCAGGAGGAGATCCTGCATTTGTAGAACCCCTTTCAAAACTCCCAATCGGGAAACGACAAAAATGTATTTGAGCTTGAAATAGGCATACTTTTCGGAATTTTCTCGCAGATCTTCGGTGACGGATCGAATCGTTTGGTCTTCAAAAAAAGCAAAATATTCGGTATGCATCATTCCTCCTGCACAATCGGAATCATAGGCCAGCAATCGTCGAACGGAGGCAGCTTCTTCCGGCAACATTTCCTGAAGGATAGCCTCGGCATCCTCATTGTCAAGTTCCATAATCAGGTCGGCCTGGTCGTCGCTTTCCATTTCATCCAGGATAGCCGCAGCTTCTCTGGTCTTCAGATATTCAATGATATGGACTGCCTGAATGTCCGGAATTTCCTCTAGCATTTCAGCGGCACTTTCTGGTGAAAGTAAGGTAAAAAGACGGGTTTGTTCATCCTGGTTGAGATGACCAACCAGGTGGATTATTTCTTTGGAGGAGAGTGCCTCCACAATCCCGGTTAGCTGATCTGCTTTATCCGAGGAAACCAAATCCATCACTTTCTTTTGCAGGGTAATATTTGAAGTTTCTATTGACATACCGCAAATGTATAAAAGTTTAGAGGGAAAGCGGTGATTAGAGCAGAGATCAAAGAGAAGAGAGAATAAAAAAGGCAGAGAGTATTCCTAAGAACAACTCTCTGCACCCAAAAAACCAAATGAAAACATTCTTTCGGTAAATTCCCCGTTAGAGTAATCTACCTATATTTCTTTTGCTGGTTATTACCAGCATATTGATAAACATTATAAACCTTAAAGGGTTTTAAAGTTCAATATATTGTTTTTGTATAATAGTATCTGGTAATATTGCGGACAATAGTAGCAATAATTTAGAGTGGATTATTATTTGTATAAAATCAAATACAATATTTAGACCCATATCTATTTAAATAGTCACATTTTAGGGTAAATTTTTTATTGAGAAAATATGTAAGTGGTTGATTTTCAATACAATAAAATTTTACATTCCGGTTAATTTTTCCACCAACCCTTCTTTTCGGCTATTTGCGACCATCAATTCTTTCCCATTTTCAAGGATTACGGAGCCTCCTTTTCCTTTATTGTAACGGACCACGGTATCCAGATTAACCACAAAGGAGCGATGAATCCGGCAAAATCCGAGGGGCGCTAGTACTTCGTCGTAAAATTTTAGGCTTCGACAGATCATGGAGCGGGTTCCATTTTTAAAATAAAAACAGGTGAAATTGTCATTTGCCTCACAATACAGGATTTCGTTGGCCCGGACAATATCAAAGCCCTCTAGTAGCGGGAGAACTAATTTTCGATTTTGACTACCTGCAGTTCGGATATTTTCTAATAAGACCTGCGCGGTATTAATCAATTTATTTTTTTTAATTCTTTTTTTTGCGTCGGCGACTGCTTTTTCGAGGGCTTCTATTTCTAATGGTTTGAGTAGATAATGAGCGGCGCTTAAATTAAAAGCCTGAATGGCGTATTTGCTAAAAGCAGTGACAAAGATGGTTTCAAAAGGAACGGTTTCCCACTGTTCTAACAAATCAAAAGCATTCCCGTGTGGCATTTCTACATCCAGAAAAACAAGTTGGGGTTCATGTTTAAGAACGGCTTTACGAGCTTCCTGAATATTGGCGGATTCATCCACAATGGTTACTTGTGGGCAATATTTGGTCAGGTAACTGCGCAGCGTTTCTCGACTGTCCTGTTCATCGTCTACAATTAATGCGTTTATTTTTTCCATATTTACAAGGGGATTTTTATTTCTACTATGGTACCCGTTTCGGCGGCGTTTGATAAGCCATCGGTCACGTTAATTTCATACCCTTTGTCATAAAGCTCATTGATGAGTGCAACACGTCGGGAAATATTTGCCAGGCCCGTACTTTTATATTTTTTCTGATTGATGGTTTTTAACGCCATAGACTTCTTTCGACCAATCCCGTCATCGGCTATCCTGACCATCAAATGTGTTTTGGTGTTGGTCAGGTGCACTGTAAGGTGGCCGTGTCCTTCTTTATATCGGAGACCATGCCAGACAGCATTTTCAATAAAAGGTTGAATGAGCATGGGAGGAATTTCGATATCCAGTTCGTCCAGGTTATTTTCAAAATTATAATCAAATTTATCTCGAAACCGGAAGTGTTCCAGTTTGAGATATAACTGGTTTAGTTCTACTTCTTCTTCCAGATGAATAAAATCTTTCTGCGAATAATCCAGCACTTTCCGCATTAATTTTGAAAAATCAGATAAAAATTTATTAGCAGCTTTCTCGTCATTTTTAGCAATAAAATTATTGACTGAATTTAAGGCATTAAAAATAAAGTGCGGATTCATCTGAGTCCGTAAAGATTTTAAAAGCAACATCTGATTTGCCCGACGTTTGGCCTTGACATTTTTATTTAAAAAATAAAAGAAAACCAAAGCGCCTAATAACAATACACCCAGAAAGCCACTCAACACTTTTTGTCCCTGCAATTGCGAAGCGAGTAGGGCATCATCTTTTTGCTCAATATCCTGATCTTTTAAGGCGAGGTCGATATTTTGTTGTCTTTTTACAATTTCAATTTTTTCTTGTAAGGTTCTTTCCAGTTCTGAGATATCCTCTTCTTTGGAGGTAATATATTGATCGAGATCTTGCAATGCGGCGTCCATGGCACCCCGCGCACGATTAATCTCAAAAGATCTTTTGAATACTTCCGCTTTAGCACCAGCCGCTGTTTTGTCTCCAATAACGGACTTTGATTTGTTCACGAAAACGGCGGCCTTTTCGATTTCATTATTGTTCAGGTACACATCGGAGAGTTCCAGATTTTCGGAGATGGCCAAATCCGAGAGTTCTTTATTTTGGCTGGTGATGTCCGCCGCCATTTCTTTTATTTCCAATTGTTTAGCGGGTGCATTTTCACTATTATCTAACAATTCTGTTTTTGCTTTTCTCACCTCGGATAAAGTATTGGATTCCTGTTCTTGTTCCGGCAAGTTTTTAATAGAATTATAATACGATTCCTGTGCTTCAGCTGGCTTGCTTTGTTTTGAATAATTTTGTGAACGCAAGGCTTCTACCCGCGCCACCGAGGTACTATCTAGCGAGTAATTATTTTGTACATAATCCAGTTGCTCCAGACTTTCCTGATTTTGACCATTCGCTAGTGCCACCGAAGCGAGCCCTTCCTGACAAAGAACCGTCAGTGGTTGGTCGTTACTTTTTTCAATACAAATTTTAAAGAGTGATTCGGCTTTGGTCGTTTTATTATTTGCTAAAAATAAGGTGGCTTGTCGTTGAAAGACTTTCGCCGGAACGGTCGCTCCTTTTTCTTTTAAATAGATTTTTTCAGCATCCAGGTAACGCTTTAACGCTAAGTCTGGCTGATCGATAGATTGATAAATATCTCCCAACAAGAGATAAGCGGCCCCCTGGTTTTGATAATCCGGTCTTTTTGTTTTTTGAAAAATAACCTGTTCCAGCAACGCAATGGCTTCGTTGGGAGACTTGTCTTTGAGCTGTCTGGCTCGATCTAGAAGTTGGGCAGGCTGAGAACGAGCACTGGACTTACTCATTTTCTTTTGCGCGAAAAGATCCGTTCCAACAGTTAAAAAAATCAGGGTCCATATGATTAGAATATACTTCATGCTGGCATAAATATACAAAGGATTTTGGTAGGATGCGCGCAGTGTTTTTGGACAGAATGGCCTAATTACCCCTTAACCAATTCACTCGGTCTATTCACCCAGTCAGGTGGCGCATTCACCCTTTATAAGTTTTTTAAACTTTTTTTTTGACGCATCTTGTGTTCAGAAAAGTAAGGATTGATCAGTGGGGTTTCCATTATATCGCGAATTTTACAATAGTAGGAAGCCAATAGCTGAAGGCCAAAAGCTAATAGCCATTAAAAACCAATCCCTCAAACCCTGAAACCATTTTCAATCAAAACATCTATTTATCAATAAAAATAAAATATTCCAACATGAAAAAGCAAACGATTATCGCCCTCGTCGCGATCACCCTGACGGCCAGCTATTTATCTCTAGCGCACGCCTGGAACTTATTTGGTCTTTCCAATGACACCACGACCGTTCTTCCTGCCCCCGTACCAGTGGCACCCGTAGGTGACCTTCCGGAGACGCCGGTAAAAACCAGTAGTTCCGCCGTACAGGTAGCGCTCCTGTTAGACGTAAGTGGTTCAATGAGTGGATTGATTGAGCAAGCCAAGTCTCAACTTTGGAAAATTATGAATGAACTGGCCATTTTGGAAAAACCGGACGGGGAACCAGATCTGGAAATGGCTTTGTACGTCTACGGTAGTACCGATAATGGTAGAGAAAAAAACGAGATTTTGAAATTACTGGATTTTACCACAGATATGGATTTGTTTTCTCAAAAATTATTTGAATTGGGAACGAGTGGATCTAGCGAATACGCGGGGGAAGTGATTGGAAATTCCTTAAAAGAATTAGAATGGAGAGCAGGTAGTGATCACCTAAAGGTGATTTATATTGCCGGGAATGAATCTTTCAATCAAGGACGGATTTCTTATGCGCAAAGTTGTGGAGAAGCGGTGGAAAGAAGTATTGTCGTAAATACCATCTTCTGCGGAGATCGAAATCAGGGACGTAAACTGGATTGGGAAAAAGGGGCCATAGCAGGAAAAGGATCTTATTTTCATATTGATCACAATGAAAAAACAGTTTACATTGAAACACCTTATGATCAACAGATTAATCAGCTAAATCAGCAACTTAACAATACCTACATTCCTTACGGTGCCGGAGGAGTTCGAAAAAAACAGCAGCAGGAATTACAAGATAGCAACGCTGGAAGTTATAGTGCCTCTAATATGGCCGAACGGTCCAAATTTAAGGCTTCTAAAAAATACAAAGCCGAATCCTGGGACCTGGTGGATGCTTACCAAAAAGACAAAAAGATTGTGGAAGAGAAAGAAAATTTGCCCGATGACTTACAGCATAATTCCGTGGCCGAAATTGAGGCAAAAATCCAGCAAATTACGAATGACCGGGAGCGGATTAAAAAGGAAATTAACGAAAAAAATAAATTACGTACCGACTTTATTACCAACGCGACTAAAGAGGACGCAAATGCTAATAGCCTGGAAGGATCGATTATTCAGTCCATTGATAAAATTGCCAAGGAACGAGGTTTTACGAAGTCCAAGGAATAGGGATGGTGTTGAGTCGCTGCGCTTCAACAAGCGCAGCGACCAAAACTTCACCGAATATTTGGAAAAAGCTACGTAGCACTCGTTTTAATATTGAGTGCTCCCTCGGGGATGGTACTGGCCTTTTACGCCAATGGTGGCTGGCTGGTTCAATTGAGCTTTTTATTAGCTACGCCGCTATGGTGGTATTTCACCTGGCAAGGATTACAGACGGCTATAGCTAAAGATTTTGTGGCCCACCGACAGTGGATGATGCGGAGTTATGCGTTGGCTTTTTCAGCCGTAACCTTGAGGGCTAGTCAATTAGTATTGAACGAATTTGATTGGATTTCTCCCGAATACCAGTATCTATTTGTTGCCTGGGAAAGCTGGATATTAAATCTGGTTTTGGTCGAACTTTACTTACGAGACAGCCTCTATGATTCAAGACAAAAATTATCTTAAGGACAGCGGTTGGGGATCATTATCCTCCGTTAAAAAATCCAGTCGGTAGATCGCCATTTCTTTCGCTACGCCGGACTGCTTATAAGTCAGGGTTAGTTCCGCAAAATCATCAATAGTATCAATTGGTATTTCAAGCGTATAACCACCGTTGTCGTTACTTTCAGGAGTACTGATACCTGCTTTGGCAATGGTCTTCCCGTCGGCCTTGAGGATGAAGGAACCTTCTGGTTTTATCAATTTTCGAGTATAGAATTCTACTTTTATCTTGTTAATATCAGTAAGATCAATTCGATTAAAACCAAGATAGCCATCAGATGGAATGCCGACTACCCGATGGCTTTTTTTTACATCTGGGAGTAATTTTTTATCCAGTCGAAATTTTTCTACTTTCTCCGCAAAATCATAACTAGTTGCGTTTAATTGATAATATCGAAGATTAACTTGCGAAAAAGATTTAAGAGGACCAACAAACTCGCCACCCTGATCCTGATACGAAGACTTTAAAATATAGCGTCCCTTTTTTTTGGTATCTACATGATCGGTCAATACATAATTTCCACGGGGAGGGAGGCCATTTTGAGTAGGAGGATTATTTAGAGAGAGAATATATTTTGCAATGACTTCGGCCTCTTGATTTGATAGATTGGGATGTGCGGGCATGGCCTGTTCACCCCAGATGCCACCGCCACCGTTGATGATTTTATTGGCTAGATAGCTAATTTTTACTGGACTATCGGTAGGGTAGCGTTCGGCTACTTTGGTGTAGCTGGGGCCGGCGGAATACCCTTCAATTTTATGACAGGAAAGACAGTTCATTTCATCAATGAGTCGCTCGGCAGCGGTAGCAAAAGTTTTGTCCCGATGGCCCATGGCTACCATATTTTCGTCGAATCCTTCATTCATATAATCAATGGTCGTGGTAATACTCGTCGGTAATATTCCCTGATTTAATTGACCATCTTCGAAATCCTTGACGGACACACTGTAAAAAAGATTACGGTCATCCCAAAAGAAAGATTTATTTCCAATAAGATTAATGGCAATTTCTGGCTCCGTATTGCCTACGTAGACCGTGGTAATGGTACTGCTGAAATTCCCACTTTGATCGGTTACTTTTAATTTGATTTTCTGTTCACCAGGATAATTAAAAGTATGACTTAACGAACTACCTTTACCAATTACTGTATTATTGTTAGACCATTCGTAGGTTAATTTATCATCATCATAATCCACGGAAGCATCTCCCGAAGCTTGCACATTAAATGGTGGTGCTCCGTATTTTTTGGCCACCTCAATTTTCGCAATTGGTGCCCGGTTTCCGCCCTGATAGCGCAGGTGAACAAGTCTGGCATCCATATTTTGGGTAAACCAGCCTTTTCCATATTCAATAAAATAAAATTCCCCGTTTTTATCCAGGGTAATGTCGATCATATTGTCAAATTCCATAGAAGGAAGAAAGCGCTCCATCCGAACTAAATCACCCGCTTCGTTAAGCGTATTAGCCATGATTCGACCCCGCATCCACTCGTAACTGAAGAATTTTTTATCGTAGTAATCGGGCAGTCGGTAATCTGATTCAGGATAATCTTCCTTGTGAAAAACAGGTCCCGCCATCGCGTTTCGACCTCCGGTTCCCATCAGCGGAAATTCGGTAGATTTTCCGTAAGGATAATAAATCATGGCAGGTTGTGCCGGAGGTAGATTGACCGCACCGGTATTGTTACGGGAGTCATTAATGGGGTTTTCTGGATCGAATAGATTTCCGGATTTTTTAGTAGCGAAATCGTAATCGAAGTAAGCTTTATTGTTTCCCACAAATAATGGCCAGCCAAAAAAACCGGGTTTTCTTGCCTGATTCACTTCGTCGTGTCCCGCTGGGCCACGAGTATCACTCGGATCCCTTGCATCTGGCCCGACGTCCCCCCAATAAAGAAAGCCGGTATGACGATCAAAAGAAATTCGGTAAGGATTACGACAACCCATCACGTAAATTTCTGGTCGCCCTTCGGAAGGATCATTAAATAAATTTCCTGCTGGAATATTATAAGAACCATCTTCGTTTAGGATAATTTTTAAAATTTTTCCGCGTAAATCCATGGTATTGGCCGAAGTACCTCGTGCGTCAAAAGGTTCGCGTCCGGGCCGGTCGTCTATGGGACCGTATCCATTTGATTCAAAAGGATTGGTATTATCACCGGTAGACATGAAGAGTTCGCGGTCATTGCCAAATTCGAGGGATCCTCCGGTGTGGCAACATTCTTTGGTCTGAATATCAAGGCTTAAAATTTCTTTTTCATTTTCCAGTTCAAAAACTGCATCCGGATCAAAAGTAAAGCGCGATAATCGTTGGACGTCTCTGTCTGATGCTGAATAGTGTAGATAGATAAATTTATTATTTTCATAATCCGGATCGACCGCTAAACCGATGAGTCCGTTTTCAGAAAAATAATTGACGTCCAGATGTTGTGAGAGTTGGATGTTACCCGTCTCTGGATCGTAGACATAAATTTTTCCAGCTCGTTCAATCCAGATAATTCTTCCGTCGGGTAAAAAGTCTAATTCGACTGGCTCGTTGAGGTTATTTTTTAAAACAATCTTTTCAAAACGATTTTCCTCCGGAGCGACGGTACGTAGAGAATAATCAACTGCTTTCTTTTCACCTGCTGCGTAAAGGATGCCACCTAATAGATGTTTTAAAAAATTATCATCCTTATAACTTTCTTTGGTATGCCCCATGCCGGTGTACCAGGAGCGTCCCCCGTCAAATTCGTGATACCAGGCAATGGGATGATTCTTTCCCATTGTTCCTCCTTCGTAAGAACTTTCGTCGAGGTTTAAAATCGGAATAATCTTCGGATACATATCTTTAAAATTATACCATTCGTCCGTTGCCTTAAAATTGCGGTCAAAATGTTTAGTAGAAATATGCTCCGTGTCCAGCACTTCAATATTGGCCTCGTGAACACCGCGCGGATGATCAGCAAAATATCCACCAACCAGTTCGTTATACCAGGGCCAATCGTACTCGGTGTCGGTAGCGGCGTGAATACCAACAAATCCGCCACCTGCCTGAACCCATCGCTGGAATTCGTGTTGTTGAGCGTCGTTCAAAATATCTCCCGTAGTCGATAAAAATACGATGACGTTATAAGGCGCTAATGTTTTAGGTTTAAAAATTTCTGAGTCTTCGGTAAAACTGACCTGGAAATTATTTTCTTCTGCTTGTTTTTGAATTGCAGCAATCCCGTCTTCAATTGATTTGTGTCGATATCCAGCGGTTTTGGAGAAAACAAGCACATTAACAAACTCCGGCGTTTTTTTGGAATCACATCCTACAAAAAGAAGGATAGCCAGAAAGAATAGTATTGATTTAAAAGATTTTGACACGGGCATTAATTTTCTGTAAACAACTTCTATTACTAGCACAATATAAGGTAATATTCGCAACCAAAAGAAAAGTATGGATAAAAATATTAAAACGCTGAAGAGGAGACCATTTAGTATAATTCGGGATTTACTATTTTTGAACCTAATAGGTCATCAACTGTTTCCCCATAAAATAAATATTATGCGAATTCTACTCACGGGGGCTTCTGGTTATATTGGTAAAAGGCTGTTAGTCAACCTAGTAGAGGCAGGGCACGAAGTAATTGCCTGCGTACGAGAGCCACGTAGATTCCATATTCCAAAGAATTTTAGAAAACAGGTAACCATTTTTAAGGTTGACTTTTCAGAACCGGTAGATTTAACTACGGCACCTCTGGATTTTGATGCCGCTTATTATTTGATTCATTCTCTGGCTACCGGAATCGATAATTTTTCTGAGAAAGAAGCGCAAATGGCTCAGGTATTTGTCGATTATTTGAATCAATCTGCCGCTCGACATCTGGTCTACCTGACTGGAATCGTAAATACTTCGGATAAATTATCTGCACACCTAAGTAGCCGTTTGAAGGTAGAAGAAATACTGGGTGAGGGTACGGTCCCGCTAACCGCATTGCGAGCCGGGATTATCATCGGATCGGGTAGTGCCTCCTTTGAATTAATTCGAGATTTAGTCGAAAAGCTACCCGTCATGATTGCGCCCAAGTGGTTAAACACCCTTTGTCAACCCATTGGTATTCGCAATGTCTTACAATTCCTGGTTGGGGTACTAGGTAAAGAAAAATATTTCCATCAACATTATGATATTGGTTGTAAAGATATTTTGACTTACAAACAAATGTTATTGCAATACGCCGAAGTCCGAAATTTAAAACGCTGGATTTATACGGTTCCGGTGATGACGCCTCGACTTTCCTCTTACTGGTTATTTTTTATCACCTCAACTTCTTATAATCTGGCGGTGAACCTGGTAAACAGTATGAAAGTAGATGTAGTTTGTAAACCAAACAATCTGGCGGAAGATTTTGGGGTTGAATTGTTTGATTATAAAACATCCGTGGCGATGGCTTTTTCTATTATTGAAAAAAATACGATTATTTCGAGTTGGAAGGATAGTTTTAGTTCTTCGCTACCGGTAGGAAGTTTGGAAGAGTTTACAGTGCTACCAGAACACGGTACTTTTACGGATTATCGAGAAGTTGTTATTGAGGACAACGAACGGGAGCGGGTCATCGAAAATATTTGGTCGATTGGAGGTGTCAATGGTTGGTACTACGCCAACTGGCTCTGGAAAATTCGGGGTTACCTGGATAAGTTGGTGGGTGGAATTGGTTTGCGTCGTGGACGAACCCATCCAACTCAGTTAGAGCGCGGGGACGCCGTTGATTTTTGGCGAGTACTGGAAGCAGATCGTTCCAAAGGACATCTTTTATTGTTTGCGGAAATGAAGCTGCCAGGGGAAGCCTGGCTGGAATTTAAGGTCATTAAGGGCAAAGGAATTACAAAAGTCTCTCAAAGGGCTGTCTTTTTTCCTCACGGAATTTCAGGACGATTATATTGGTATTCGGTAATTCCGTTTCATCATTTTATTTTTCAGGGGATGCTGGATAATTTGGTGAATGCAGGGGAGGATGGGTATGTTACTTAGGATCAATAAAATAATCAACTCAAACCTTTATAACTTATTCCTTAGCATTCATGTTTCTACTCAAGATGCTTTTTTTTTTAATAAGAGATTATTTCTTTTGATAAAATGAAAAAAACAAGTGAATCTACCTCAATTCAACGGATTACTTCTAGTCTTTCTTTATTTTGGTGAACTTAACCCTCCCGTCAAGTGCCTTCAACAAAAAATTATTTTCGTGACCATTAATGATCCAGGTTTCAATTCCCGCCGTTTGAGCGATTTGGGCAGCGTCTAGTTTGAAGTGCATTCCTCCGGTTCCCTGACTGGATTTTTCATCGGTAATAAATTTCCGGACTTTAGAAATATCTTCAATGTGCTCAATGGTTTGTTTTTCGTGGTCATAGATTCCGAAGGTATTACTGGCTAAAATCAGGTAGTCAACTTTTAATAACGAGGCGACCAGCGCAGAAAGTTTATCGTTGTCCCCAAATTTGATTTCTTCCGTAGCGGTAGTATCGTTTTCGTTGATGATGGGAAGAATACCATTTTTCAGTAATACGCTAATTGTGTTGTAAATATTGGTTTTGGACTGATCGTTTTTAAAATCGTGGTAAGACAATAGACACTGCCCGACGGGGATTTCAAAATCGCGAAATGATTCGTATAGTAATCGCATCAAGAAGGGTTGACCGATGGCAGCGAGCGCTTGTTTTTCCTTTAGGTCGTTTCCAATTTTTTCCAGTTTGATAAACTGCTTGGCCGCTGCGATGGCACCCGAACAGACGAGGATGACATCGTAATTCTGCTGGATTTGTATTACCTGATTGGCTAAGTCTTCCAGTTTGGCGCGCGAGATTTTATCTCCTCCTTTGGTGAGGGTAGCTGTCCCAAGCTTGATTAGAATTTTTGGCTTAACGAATTTGTCCATTGCCTTTAATATACCATTTGTTTGTGACAAGATGTTCGATACCTAGCGGTCCCCGTTGGTGTAATTTTTGGGTACTGATGGCCATTTCTGCGCCCAGTCCAAATTGAAAACCATCAGTAAATCTGGTAGAAGCATTATGGTAAACCGCGGCGCAATCTACCTTGTCCATAAATTCTGCTGCTTCTTTAGAGTCTTCCGTAACAATGGTGGCTGAATGTTTGCCGGAATAGTTGTTAATTAAATGAGCGGCTCGCTGAAGGTTGTCCACTTTCTCAATTACAATTTTCATATCCAGAAATTCTTCTTGCCAAATTTCGGGGGTAGGCTCGGGAATAATTTCTACCCCTTTTGCGCTTAATTCTGTTTTTAGTTTTAATGAAAACTCGTCTGGCAAATCACTATTAATTAGCACTTTATCCAAGGCATTGCAAGCGGATATTTTAGAAATTTTTGATTCAATAATTAACGAACGCGCCATCTCTAAGTTGGCTGAAGAAGCAACGTATAAAAAATTATTTCCCCGTCCACTGACCAAGACCGGGCAGCGCGCTACGCTATGAACAAAGTCAATTAGCTTCTGCCCTCCTCGGGGAATAATCAAGTCTATTTGAGTATCCGGTTCTTTTAAAAAATCCTGAAATCCTGTTCTATCCAAATCCAGAAAGCGTACCATTTCAGTATCTAATTCTGCGGCAGCCAACGCTTTGGTCCAACATCTACTCAATAGCAAATTACTATTCCGAGCCTCTTTTCCTCCTTTTAACAAGATACGATTTCCAGATTTTAGGGCGGTAGCGGTTGCCTCTACGGTGACGTCAGGTCTTGATTCGTAGACGATTAAAATAGTCCCAAACGGAACTGTTTTATTTTCAATCAACATCCCGTTCTCGTGGCGAAACTGGTATAAAGAATTATGGAGTGGAGAAGGTTTTGCTTTGACCGTTTGTAGCGCCTCAATCATTCCATCAATTTTTTTATCATTGATAAATAAACGATCGTATAAGGAGATATCAGAGCGGTCGCAACTGGCAACATCCTGGACGTTCTTTTCTAACAACTCCTTTCGGTGGGCGTCGATTTCACGAACCATGTGGAGGAGCGCTGCGTCAATCTTTTCTTGCATGGGACAGGTTTTTATCGTTTACTAAACCTTGGAAATTCCAAAGTTTAGTAAACGAATAAACGATAAAAATCTATTTTTTACCGCGTTTGTTAGCCGCTTTAAAAGCTTGATCTAAATCTGCGATGATATCGTCAATGTGTTCAATTCCTACACATAGACGAAGCAAATCCTGGGTTACACCAGCGGTTGCTTGTTCCTTGACACTCATCTGTCGATGGGTGGTAGAAGCAGGATGACAAGCAAGCGATTTGGCGTCTCCGATGTTAACAAGGCGCTTGAATAAACCGAGGGCATCGTAGAATTTTTCTGCTTTTTTAAAGCCTCCTTTAATTCCGAAGGTTAAGAGGGAAGAAGGTTTTCCACCACAATATTTCTTGGCTAACTTATGATATTTACTACTGCTCAATCCTCCATATTCTACCCAGGAAACCTGGGAGTGTTTGCTTAAATATTTAGCGACGGCCAGTGCGTTTTCACAATGTCTTTCCATTCGTAAGGGTAACGTCTCGAGTCCTTGCAAAATCTGAAAAGCGGCCATTGCAGAAAGAGCAGAACCAGTGTTACGCAAAGGCACCGTACGGGCACGACCGATGTAGGCAGCAGGGCCGAACGCCTCCGTATACACGACTCCGTGGTAGGAAGGCTCGGGCGTATTCAACATTGGAAAACGTTCTTTGTGTTTTGCCCACGGAAAATTACCACTATCTACGATGGCTCCTCCCAGGGTTGTTCCATGTCCACCGATATACTTGGTCAAGGAGTGTACTACGATATCCGCACCGTAAGCAATTGGATTCAGGATCGCAGGACTGGCTACGGTATTGTCAACGATCAGGGGAACGCCCGCTTTATGGGCCACCTTGGCCAGTTTTGCAATATCTGTGATATTACCAGCCGGGTTACCGATAGATTCGCAGTAAACTGCTTTGGTATTCTCGTCGATTAGTTTGGCAATATCCTTTGGATCGGAAGACTCCGCAAAACGTACGTTGATTCCTTGCTTGGGAAGCATGTGTGCGAAGAGGGTGTAAGTTCCACCGTAAAGTTGAGATAAGGAAACGATATTGTCTCCCGCCTCGGCGATATTGAGAATGGCATAATTAATGGCAGCACTACCTGCGCTGACACATAAGGCTGCAATTCCACCTTCCATAGCGGCGATTCTTTCTTCTAAAACGCCGACGGTTGGATTCATGATCCGGCTATAAATATTACCGGCAACGGCCAGGTTAAATAGGTCAGCACCGTGCTGGGCATTATCAAATTCATACGCTACGGTTTGATAAATTGGAACAGCAATGGATTTGGTAGTTGGTTCAGTTTCGTATCCTGCGTGGATCGCGAGTGTCTCTTTTTTCATGATGAAATCTTTTAGGTTATCGGGCTAATTACGTTTCTGTAAAATGCCAAAGATGATTGAATGAAAATGATTGAAATGGTTTGTATTTGATAAGTCCGGCAAATATAATGGATTATTGGCAAATAAGAGATTATTTGTGAATTTGTTCCAATATTTCTAAATCTTGTGTCTTTAACAAGTCCAATCAGTAGAGGATTGATACGTCCCCGCT
>Ga0209187_1001724_pt1 | contig 23892 bp, 18 predicted proteins | sample BantaG_FD_187430 | JGI IMG/M metagenome (GOLD analysis project Ga0209187, IMG submission 187430) | Marine algal microbial communities from Bantry Bay, Ireland - BantryBay_4 metaG (SPAdes) (version 2) | ecosystem: Host-associated > Algae > Red algae > Unclassified | place: Bantry Bay, Ireland...
AGGTACTGTGTTTAAATCCAAGTGATTTTGATCTTAATTTTCAATAATTACTAATTTACATACTTAAGGAAGTGCCACCACGGTACTATCCTGTGTAGCTGGAGCATTTGCTTTGGCTACCTTGTTTTTTGCATAACCAGGAATGTATTCCTGTCCAGACTTCCACAAGGTGTAAATCAACAGCAACAGCTTTCTTTGCACTGCTACTTGACCTTTCATTTTGATTTTATTCCTATCTACCAGAGACTTATATTTATCAGCTAGTTCTGGACAGTTCCTTGATGCTGACAGAGCAGGTAAATACAATGCTGCTCGTATGTATTTGTTTCCTTTCTTTGAGATTCTGCCTCTTTTTGCTACAGAGGTTCCAGACTGATGTTGTACCACATCATATCCTGCGTAACTGGCTAACTGTTTCATCGACTTGAAGTGCTGAAAGCCATTTGTTTCTCCGATCACACCAGCTGCTGTTTGTATACCGCATCCTTTGATTGTACAGATTTTTCGAATCTTTTCATTCAATTCTGGATCACTTGAAATATGCTTTTCAATCTCTTTTTTGATCAACCCGATTTCTTTGTCCAATTGTCTGATCAATCGCTTGTTTGCTCGAGAAATCAGAGGATCAACTTGAGCAGAATGCTCCTTACTGTGACCTATGTTGCTCAACCCATTTTTCTGCTTTTGAAGCTGAACCTTATACCTGGTAAGGTCTCGGAGCTTTAGATATAAGGGTTTTGGAGGTTCCCAAACAGGATGTTTGCGTTCCACACCAAATTGGGAAAGCACCCTGGCATCAATTTCATCTGTCTTGCTCTTGACATTGAGACTTTGGAAGTAATGCTTGGAAGTATTAGGCAATACGATATGTACTATATGAGATTTCTCATAAAGGCAATAGGATAATTTCTCATGGTAAACCCCAGTCGCCTCCATCAGGAAATGAACATCAGATCCTTTTGGAACTTGCTGTTTCACCCACTTGAGAAACTCCTTGAAACCAGTTTTGTCATTATCCCATTTAGTGATGTTAGAGAATTTCAAATCCCAATCATCTTTAGTGCAAATGGCTGTATGAAAATGATCTTTCGATACATCAATGCCTACACAATAATTAATCATAATATGAGTATTTAGTGATATATAATAACCAACTCGTCTTCCGCCGCTTTCCCTTTCATATTATGCAAGCTCATTCTGTGAACAGATGGCCTTAAGTACTGTTCAAGCTCTTGAAAAACTAAAGTGTGCAGGTAAAACCTAAAGGACGATGTAGTACAAGTGACTCATCTAGGGGCTTGTCATCTCTGCACACCTGTTGATGTATCATTAAAGCTAATGATATGTCTAATTATGCCTACTAACTATACTTATAACAAACATAAAAGGGGTTGGGGGCGCGGGAGGGTAACCGCTTCTGATATTAAATAGTTGCTTACTATTGGTCTATCCTGTAATCTTCTGGAACGGTCACTTTGGCGAGCACAACATCTTCCTTAGCTATAAATTTGAATTCTAAGTAATGGAGATCTCCCAGTGTGAAATCAGTCATGGGTAATACGATCAGATTAGACCCAATGATGTTATAAGTTTCTTTTTTGCCGTGACTATCGATTAGTCTGAAGGACTTAATGGGTTCCGCAGATCTTATGAGTATCTGATGTCTGTTAGGCTTATGTGTCAATGAAAAATCAAAACCCAAGTCTTCGGCATTCACCATCTCTATGATGACTTTGGAACCATCAGCGGCTACTGGTGTAGTTGAAGTTTGGAATGAGAATAGGAAGCTCAGAGTAAAAAAGATAATGGATGTCATTGGATTAGATTTGTTCAGTTTCTAATGCAATATCTGTTCCAAAGCTGGGGTGGGAGTGTAAGGTTATTGACTATTCTTCCAGGTGTGACGATAATTAATAATCTGTGTCTCATCGTCCCCCTTTTACTACATTGACTATTACCAGTGATGCACCTACCGGAAGTGAGTTTGAGGAGGATCAAGTAACTTTTCCTCCAGGAACTGGTATAACCGTACAATTTGCTGGAACTCTGATTCTAGATAATGCGAGACTCACTTCTTGCGGAGAAGGAGAATGGGCTGGAATAACCATAGAAGAGGGTGGCCGATTGAGAACTGATTTCTCTCAGATCAGGAATGCAACTAGGGCCTTAGAATTACAAGGCAATGTAAATGAGGCGAATATGAATACAAACTTCATATCTGATTGCAATATAGGTATGAGTCTGGTAGGTGTCACAAATATCACCTTGACAGATCCTACTGGATTAGGGGAGTATAACAGATGTGATGTAGCTGTACATGCCTCCCAATCAAATGGTGTCTTGGATAATGTGGGTAAAATCACTCAATGCAGAACCGGAATAAGACTGGTCACGAGTTGTGAAATGGATGTCATCAATAACACCATGAATTGTAGTGAGGTAGGGATATCAGTGAATTCTTCCACTGCCAGAGTCGGTCATAATTACATCAATACAGAGCCACAAATAGTGGATGCTGCAGGAAACGTGGTGGTTGCTGAGGCAGTCAGAGATGGAATAGTCACGGATATGAGTGAAGTAATCATAGATGATAATACGATAAATTGTACCAGACAAGGTGTCGTGGCGACGTTTCCAAGAGGAGCAAGTAAAATCTCAGATAATGTCATTACCTTGAATGGCGACAATGGCTTCGGGACAAATGGGATTTATTCATGGGTAAGTAATGGCTTGGAAATAGAAAATAATGACATACTGGGTTCAGGACACGATGCTGGGGTTTTTGCCAGAGGTTGTGAAGGTGCAACTATTGAATTGAATACTTTGAGTGCCGCTGGCTCTGATAATGGAATTGCTGTAACAGGCGGTTCTGGAAATGAAATAAATAACAATGACATTCAAATGAATCCTACAAATGCGATAGGTGCTTGGGTAACAGCATTGAATACCTTTCACGATAATGACATCACGTCAGGCAATGTGGGTCTGCTGATAGGTTCTAATCTATCAGAGACTCAAGAGATCACTTGCAACCGATTCTGTGAAGGAGCAGTCGATGTCAGTATAGGTTCTGAAATCGGAGTACAAGACCACCATCTCAATCAGTTCAGGTCGATGAATTCTAGTGCAAGAGCAGTAGGATTAGATGGTGGTCAAATCGAAGATTCTCGTTTCCTCTTCAATGAGGAAAGTCTGGATGACATAGTAACCCTGGATTGCACCCCGATTCTGGAAGCTGTGGATGATCCTGATGATTTATTCCAATTGGATGATTTGGGCGTATCCTTCGAGTCTTGCGATCAGAGGTCTGGCTCCAATCTCAGAGGGAAAACAGAGGAGGAATTCTGTGAGCTCTTTTCAGAGCAGGATAATGCAGACTGGTGGCTCTGGTATGCACGACTGAGGCAGTTACTCGGTCGCTATTTTGCGACACATGGACCTAGACGATTGCCGCATTGTGTTGAGGACTGCCTACCAGTAGAATTGATATCCATGGAAGCAGAACTGCGGGCAGCCATGGGTACTAGCTCTGAAGAAGGGCTTGAAAATGGAGGACAAGACAATGCCTCTTCTGGCTTTTCTGAGAACAGTGGTGGTGAGCGATTGAAACAAGTAGCAGAGCAACAATATCAACAGCTCGGTGGTCAAGGTATAGTGGCTATTCCTGATCTGGAGCCATGCATGGGAGAAGGTGATGAGCTACTGGATGAGCCACTGGCAGAATATGCAGCTACTTATAAGCTCTTGGTGCAGCACGTGGCCTATCAGAATCTAGACGAGATGGACCTGGCACAATTGCAAGTGGTTGCGAGTAAGTGCCTGACAGAAAAAGGAGAAGTCGTCAGCTGGGCTAGAGGTCTCTTAAGCAATTATGGCATCTATGAATATCCACTGGAGACTTGTGATGCAACTGATCAGAGAGAAAGAACTGAGAAAAAGGAGGAAGGAATAAGCCTTAAAGCTTTTCCGATGCCTGCGGATGATCAATTCAGAGTCCATTTTACAACTGTCCCTGATGGAGAACTTATTCTGATAGATGTGGCAGGAAGAACAGTTTTCAATAAAGTTGTAAGCGGTAACAAGGATATCCAGCTCTCCGTTGGTCATCTTGAAACAGGTTATTACCTGTTACAATATGTTAAGGATGACTCTATCATCCTGACAGAGAGCATTTCTATTCAACATTAAAATCTAATAATCATAAGCCACCTGAGTATCGGTCAGGTGGCTTTTAGAATTTTACTTTATGAAATATTTTTTTACGATTCTTGCTTTACTTTTCTTTTCGATATTGCTGTCTCAGCAATCGCAAGATTATTATTGGCCCCTCGGCAATGATAGAGAGCCTGAAGAAGGTATTCAAGCCTTTGAGTTTGATTTTAACATAAAGCCTTTTCAACCTCAATTGAGAACACGTGATCTTAAAATGGATATGATGAATGCCTCCATCTGTGATGCCGATGGTAACTTACTTTTCTATACCAATGGCTGTGCAGTGGCGAACCGCAATCATAAGATTATGCCAGAAGGAGATAGCATCAATGCCGGTCCTTTTCTGACAGAATTCTGGCGAGAGGATTGTAGTCTGGGGTACCCGGGGATACAGGATATCATGATTCTACCAGACCCTGGTCATGACTCAGGACATTACATCATACATAAGCCCATCACTTTAAAGGCTGGAGAAACTAATACAGTAGATACACTACAATACACGTATGTGGATATGACCTTGGACAATGGCCTGGGAGATGTGACGGAAAAGAATGTGAACATAGAAGAACAATGGCTGGTCAGTTCCTATCTCAGCTCTATTACACATTCCAATGGGAAAGACTATTGGCTGCTCAATCCTGTATTTCCTACTGGCTATATGGTATGGCTACTGGATGCAGAGGGTATAAAGTATGTAAAAACAGAAGCTGGTCCTAAATGGGACGAATGGACGGGCTCATCTGGAGATGCCCGATTCTCACCAGATGGGACCAAGTATGCCAAGTTCAATCAGTTTGATGGCTTGCATCTCTATGATTTTGACAGATCAGACGCAACACTGTCCAATGAACGGCACATTCCATGGCGCAGACCTGAAACGGGGGGATTCGGAAGCTGTGAATGGAGCCCCAATTCTCGCTTCCTCTATCCCATGAGAGCAGACACTTTATGGCAACTGGATACAGAGGCAGAACCTCTGGAGGATGGTTTGGTATTCATAGCAGAGAAGACAGATACCGAGGTGCCTTGGTTTCATAGATCGGCACTAGGTCCCGATTGTAGAATATATGTCAGGCAGCTCAGTAGCCACGAGTATATGAATGTCATCCACAAGCCAGATGAGCCAGGAGTGGCTTGTGATTTCCAGCAGATGGGCATCAAGCTCCCTAGGATAACAGGCATTGGCACTTTCCCTAACGTACCGCGCTTCCGAGTAGACGAGGAAGACAAGTGTGATCCGAGTATCGTGAGCATCGTAGGCGAGACGGTGTGGTGGCGTCGTGATCTGGAAGTCTACCCAAATCCGGCGAGTACTCAAGTGACTGTGGCCTTACCCGATCAGCAGCAGGGGCGCCTCTATATCATGGATATGAGCGGTGTAGTCGTCCAAGATCACATTGCGGTACGCAGTGATAAGATTCTGGATGTTTCAGGGCTGGTATCTGGGACTTACTCGGTGGAATTTCTGCCAGAGGATAATGAGGATAGGGTGGTGTATACGCGTAAGGTTGTTGTGGTGGAATAATGCAGACCTGAGCTTGTAGAACTAAAAAAAAGTAGGAACCTTTCCTTTCTCGTAAAAATAGTCGCGCTCTTCTTCTCAACCATAGTCACAATAAGAACGGAGATTTTTCCACTCCACTTTGTTCCTGTCACAATGAAAAAGTGGGTCGAAAGTAGTTATGCGTCTATAGCTGCGGCGCAGGAGGCACTAAACTAAACAAAATCTCTCTACAGCCGAACTGGTAGGAAAATCAAATGCATGATGAATCCTGTAAATCCTAAAATCCTGATTCTGACAGTTTAGCTATTCTGAAACTTATACCCGACGCCTCTCACAGACTTGATATACTGTGGATCTTTCATATCTGACTCGAAATATTTTCTAAGAGTGGAGATGAAATTGTCTATGGTTCTAGTGGTGGGGAAGACATCATAGCCCCAGACATTCTTAAGAATATCTTGTCTGGAGACGACTTCATCTTTCTTGGAGATCAGGTACTTCATGATCAGCGTTTCTTTTTGGCTCAGCTCAAATTCTTCAGTGGCGTTAATGGCCATTTGAGTTTTGAAGTTGATGCTGTTAGGGCCAAAGGCATAGGCATCGAGGGCGGCAGGGGTGTCGGCAGTGAGCTGGGCCCTGTCGATGAGTTTTTGCATTCTGAGAATGAGCTCTTCTATCTCAAAGGGTTTGATGAGATAATCATCGGCACCGTGTTTGAGGCCATTGATTCTGTCTGAGGAAGTGTCCTTGGCAGAGGTGATGATGATCGGTAGGTGGCTATTTTTGAGTCGAATGGCATTGAGCACATTGATGCCGCTGACCTTAGGAAGCATAAGGTCCAGCACGGCTATATCATAATAAGCAGATTCAAATTTTCTCAGTGCTTCCTGACCATTCTGCGCTTGATCGACTTCATAACCTTCTAATTCCAGATTCATTTTGATCAATATTCGGAGACTCTTTTCGTCCTCTATGAGTAGTACCCTTTTGCCTTTCATCTTAGGGGAAGTTTGATTGTGAATCGGGCGCCTGAGGGCTGGGGATCTTCTAGCGATACAGTCCCATTATGGGCTTGCACTATGGATTTTACAATCCATAGACCTAGCCCAGTACCAGTGGTTTCTCTGGTTTCTTCATTGCCCGTTCTGTAGAATTTATCCCAAATTTTATTTTTTTCCTTAGATGAAATAGTTGGCCCTTGATTGGTCACAGTGAGGATGTGCTGGGAAGGTTCTGAAGTCAGAGCTACGGTAATAGGGCTATTGTCCATGGAGTATTTGATAGCATTATGAAGTAGGTTGTCAATGACTTTGGTGAAGGCTTCGAGATCAACCTTGGCCGTAAGGTTAGCTGCGATCGTACTTGTGAGTTCTTTGTCTGGATAGATTTTTTGGAATCTTTTGACTCTGTCAGTGACAAGGTCGGATAGATTATTACTTTCTTTATTATAGTCGTAGGATTGCTCTAGCTGGGCAGCAGCCAGGATATTATTGACAGAGTCTTCCAGCCTCAACGCTTCATCCAAACTCGTCTGCACCAATTGTTTTTTTGTTGCATCAGGTAGGCTTGGCCGTTGCAAAGTTTTATTGGCCATCTTGAGAGCTGCTATAGGTGTTTTCAGTTCATGCGTGACGGAAAGTAAAAAACTATTGAGCTTTTTATTGGTATTTAGTTCAGAAAGATAAGCACGGTTTATCAGGACCAATCCGAACAGTATAGACAAGCCAAACACCGCTCCTTCCCCCAAGATCATTTTCTTTTGCTTGGAATAACTAGCATTGATTTGTTCAGTCTGAGTAAGTTGATCTATGGAATTTTCATAAGTCGTGAGCTGTAGTTTGAGTTGATGGATCTCTTCGTTTTTTTTGAATAGGAGTATGGCCCACCAGGTGAATGCTGCTATCAGATAGATGATGACTAGCGTATGCACTGCCCAATATTTTCTATTGGTAATCAAAGTAGTTTATTGAGTGCTTTGGCTATCGTGCTGGCAGCAAAATCAAGATCCTCATAGGTATGTGATGAAGAGACAAACCCCACTTCATAGCCTGATGGTCCCAGATAGATGCCTTGGTCCAGGAGTATGCCATGGAGTTTATTGAATGGTTGCATCGATTCCGCTTTGATCTGATCAGCACGTTTTATTCTGTCTTTCCCGAAGGCCATCCAGAAGATAGAACCGATGTGCTGGAAATGAAATTGTGATTCTTTGGATTTTAACTGGGCGATGATCTGCGCAGTCAGGTATTTAGTCTTTTTTTCTTGAGACTTATAGAAGCCGGGTTTTAATAGTTGTTTGATCATTGCGATACCTGCTGAGAGTGCAATCGGGTTTGCAGAAAGCGTTCCAGCCTGGTAGACATCTCCTTCTGGTGCGACGTGCTTCATTATCTTGGCTTTACCTCCGAAAGCACCCACTGGCATTCCTCCACCGATGATCTTGCCATAAGTGATCAGATCGGGTGCTATGCCATAGTAGCCGGCCGCACCTTCAAAGCCCACCCTGAAGCCTGAAATGACTTCATCGAATATGAGCAGGACTTCATGCTTGGTGCAAAGTTTTCTCACAGCCTTAAGGTACTTGGCATCTTGCAGTAACAAGCCATTGTTAGCCGGGATGGGTTCTATGATTACAGCGGCGATATCTGAATTTTTATTCAGCGTTTTCTGGAGTGCCTTGAGATCATCCAAGGGGAGCACCAGTGTTTCCTTGGCGAAAGATTCTGGGATGCCAGCAGATGTGGAGACCCCAAATGTGGCTAGGCCAGAACCGGCTTTGACGAGTAGAGAATCGACATGGCCATGATAGCAGCCATCAAATTTTATAAGTTTGGGTTTGCCGGTATAGCCTCTGGCTAGCCTGATGGCAGACATAACGGCTTCTGTGCCAGAGCTGACAAATCTGATCTTGTCTATGTATTTATTGTTGTCTAATATGAGTTTGCCTATTTCATTCCCAAGTGGGGTGGGAGTTCCAAATGAGGTGCCATTCTGAAGTGTTTTGGTGACAGCCTTTCTGACTTTACTGTTATTGTGACCCAAGATCAAAGGCCCCCAGCTGCAGCAAAAATCGAGGTATTTGTTACCATCGACGTCCCATATGTGCGATCCCTGTCCCTTGGTTATGAAAAGTGGGGTGCCACCTACGGACTTGAAAGCTCTGACGGGCGAATGGACGCCTCCGGGAAACATTTTTTTCGCTGCTTTAAATAGCTTTTCTGATTTTCGTCTTTTCATCTGTATCTGGTCGTATTTAGTATCAATTTCAGTCTGCAAAGAAATGCTTTTTATACGGCCATTTAGTGACTATTCAGTGTAGGAGAAAAAAATATTGGCCCGATTTTGCTTTCTTTACTATACAAATAACAACCAAGTGGAAATAGATGTTGCAAGTGTTATCGAGGAGACCCTATTAAGTAGGCAAAAAGTCAGCATCAAGGGCTTAGGGGGTCTGCGATATATCGATAGCTCAGCTCGTATTAATGCTCAAAACAATCGAATTTCACCGCCTAGCTCCATTCTTCAATTCGATAACCAACTCACCAAGAACAAGCCTCTAATAAAGGCTCTTCTCAAACGCTATAACCTGACCAAGACTGAGGCAAAAAGTGCAATCAAAAAATTTAATGGTTCACTAGTCAATGCTCTACTGAATTATAATGAAGTGGCCATCAAAGATGTCGTCCATATAAAGACTCATAATGGTGACCTTAAGTTAGATCCTCTAGGGAAATTCCATAATAAGGTCAGTCTACCAGAACTAGAGTTAAAACCTCTGGAAAAGATGGATACACTTACTCCAGTTGCTTCTGCTGAGACAATAAGTCCGCCGAGCATCGCTGCTAAACCGGCTGCACCTGCAATAGCTGCAACTGGAGCAGGAATTGCGACAGCATCAGTAAAGCCTTCAGTGCCAGCTAAGCCATCAGTGCCAGCTAAGCCTTCATCACCATTGCCACCAACAACTTCGGTCCCACCACCACCTATTGTCTCAAAACCAATACATGCAGCAGTGCCTCCGCCATCCTTGATACAGTCAACGCCAGCAGTAGCCCCAAAGGCCGACCAACCAGTGCCGCAGAAACCGAAACCTGCCGCCACAAGCCATAAGCCTCAGGTCAAGGAACAGTCTTTGCAATATAAGACTGACAAGTCTGTTAATCCAAGTTCTAATCCCAAGCCGATGAGTCTCAACGATAAGCTCTCAAATTCTTCTGCGTCAAGTGGGTACGCAGCTAAGCCCAAATCCAATGACCCAAACTCGATTGCTGATTCTATAAAAGAATCCACCGCCTCTAAAGCTAAGGTTCCTCCTCCGTATGCTTCTCCGCAGCCAGAGAAAGAGGGTTGCTTAGGACCGCTTATGGCAGTTTTGGCCTTGGTGTTACTATTAGCCTTGTGTTACAAAGGCTGTTCCTATGCAATGAACAGCTACAAGAAGTCAAAACCTTCTACAGTTACAACTGAAACTTCACTTAGTCCGGCTGAGATGGATGATATCGAGAACTCAGATACCATCAATCAAAGTGTTGCGGAATTGAATGCAGGAGCAGCATTGAATGGAGATAATCCGCAAACCTGCGTCATCATTACTGGTGTCTTTTCTGATTACAGAAATGTCAATAGGATGGAGAAGATGCTGGAAACCAAGGGTTATATAGTCTATCAGGAAGAGTATGGCCCCTATACTCGAGTAGGCTTGGAGTTTGACTGTATCGAAGAGGACTTAGTGGACTACATTCAAAAAATAAGAAGCTCCATTCCTCATGCAAAGAAGGCTTGGTACTTGAAACCAGAAATGCATGTGGATTATTGAATAGCTTAGCTTACCACTTCTAAGTCGGTAATATTTGTTTTCGATTGAGGTAAATATTTCTTTAAGAAGTGACTGATGTCGTGATATATCACTGCAATCATGATCCATAAAGTTAGGTAGACAACAATAGCAAGCATAACAAACACTGAAATTTTACTCCTTTGCATTCAGGATTGGAATACATTTCCAAGTTCAGAAATAAGTAATTCGGTTCAGCTTAATTACAACCCAAATCCAATCTTGATTCGGAATCATTATTAGGGTAGCACTGGCCTGACTTTATGGAAGTCGGCTTATATCTCAACAAATCTGGATCTCTTAGGCTCTTTCTCAAGAATAAGACTAGTTGTTGCTGCTCTTGTTCTGTTAGATTAAGAGGTAAGAATTTATCTGAGATTCTACTTTGATCGACTTGGTCATTTTCAGTGACAGCTGAGTTTTTGTATTGAATGACATCTTCCAGAGTCAAAGCACTCGCTCCGTGGAAGAAGTGATCTGCATCACCTGAATTGTACAGTCCTGGTACTTTGAATTTATATAAATCTTCATCCAGTCCCGTAAATGCCCCTCTCCCCAGATTTCTGTCTTGCAGTTCTGACTCTGTAGTGCGGAAGAAAGGTCCATCATCTATGTCCTTCACACCTAAGGCATGCAATTCTCCAGATCCTAGATTCTCATTGTAGTGGCACTTGGAGCAATTGGCTTTCCCAAAGAACAGCAAAGCGCCATTTTTTTCTTCTAAACTAAGAGCAGACCGATCACCTTTGAGCCATTGCTGGAAGGGTGCTTTGTTTGATATGACGGTCCTGATATAAGCTGAGATGGCTAGAGAACCTCCAAAGTTGCTGTATTTTTGATCATCTGTGAGCTCTGGAAATGCTTCGTCAAATAAATCGGTATATCCGAACTGATCGATCAAGTCCTTAGTCACTAGAATTCTGTGGGTCTCTAGACCTTTGAAGTTTTGTGTTTCTATGGCTTTAAAACCAAGGGCATTATCTGAGGTACCATCAGCCTCTATCCAGTATTCCTCAGTACCTGTATTTTCATCTTCTGCACCGAAACGGCCATTCCAGGTTGTATTCTTTACAAAACCTACATTTACCAGACTGAGAGGCCTCGCGCTTTGGACGTCGAGTTGTGGTATGTCGTATTCATCACTTCTTCTTCTAGTCTCTCCGTTCAACCCAAATCCCCTGCCACCATCAGCAATTCCTTGTCTTGTGTTGGATTTGAATCCTGCTTCAGGTATGTGACAAGATGCACAAGAGAAAGTACCCATCCCTTCGGTTTTTATGGCCTGAGTGGCAAAACCTGTCTCGAAAAACAGAAATTTACCTAACTCTACCTTGGCTTCGTTAAGCGGGTTGTTTTCTAAATCTTGGGGAATCTTAGAGAGATCAGAACCATCTGGTAGAACATAAAAGTTCATGCCATCATTATTTTCGACCGGAGCCCTGTCTATGAGCGCTTGTAATTCCAAATCTAAACCAATAAGCTCAGGCATTCTGTCCTGTGTACAGGCACAAATCAATGCAATTCCAAGGAGGAATGTCCAATAACGTTTACTCATAGTCCTTATAAATGCTTAGCAGGTGCAAAGTTAACTAATTCAGTGCATACTTTCAAACTCAAATATATCATATGTTAAATATGTCATATGTGTAATAAGTTATAAATCAGATGATTCTATAACATGGGCCAATTTATTTTTAATCTTTCTGATTATGGAAGTGATTTCTGAAATTCTTCGTATGATTATACCACAAAGTACATGAACGAATATGAAAGCAAGTTTATTGGTTCTTGCTGCCGGAATGGGCAGTAGATATGGAGGGCTTAAGCAAATGGATCCTTTTGGTCCCAATGGAGAGACGATAATTGATTATTCCATATACGACGCCAAGAAAGCTGGTTTCGAGAAAGTGGTATTTGTTGTGAGAAAGTTCTTTCGCAAGGATTTTGAAAGCTATTTCAGAAAACGGATAGGGGATGCCATAGAGATGGAGTTCGTAGAGCAGGAAATATATAAGGTGCCAGCGGGCTCCAGATACCTAGCTGCCAGAGAAAAGCCTTGGGGTACTGCACATGCCGTGATGATGGGTGCTGAAAAGATAGATGGACCCTTTGCGGTCATCAATGCTGATGACTATTATGGTGTGGAGTCTTATGCGACTTTGATCAATTTTTTTAAGAAGAATAAAAAACAAAATCAGTTTGCCGTAGTAGCCTATCTACTGAAGAATACCTTGTCAGATCACGGAACTGTGAATAGGGGAGTCTGTGCCAAAGACAGTAAAGGCTATCTCACTGATATCGTAGAGACACTTAAAATTGCCAGAACCAAGTCCGAGATAACGTACCCCACAGGAGACTCAGAGACAGCTGTGTTATCACCCGACACCTTGGTATCCATGAATATGTTCGGTTTCACACCGAGTTATTTTAAGATGACAACTACCTATTTCAAAAAGTTTCTCAAGGAGGAGGGATCAGAATTGAAGTCTGAGTTCTTCATCCCATTGACTCTGGATATGATGATCGCAGAGAAAAAAGCCAAGGTCAAAGTCCTGACTTCGCCTTCCAGTTGGTTTGGTGTGACATACAAAGAGGATAAACCTCACGTGGTCAAGAAAATCAACAAGTTGATTAAGGAAGGAGTGTATCCTGAGAATCTATGGGAGGGGCAAGCCCTTTAAGCTAGAATAATTCATCTTTCGCTGTTATATTATTTACAGTTAAGATAAGATTGTGATATCTCATCATTATTAGGAATGCAGTTTCCTGACATGACGAAGTCCGGTTGATGTCTAGTGATTTCTGGATCTTGCAAAGCGTTCTTGATGAAAGCCGCTAGTTGGCTTTTTTCTTCTTCAGTTAGATTCAGAGGTATGAACTTAGGAGACATATTATCATCACTTACTCTTTCGTTTTCCTTGGTCGCAAGATTTTTATAATCTATGAGTTCCTCAAGCGTCTTGGCACTAGAGCCATGGAAAAAGAAGTCTGAATCTCCTATGTTATATATGCCTGGTACTTTGAATTTGTAATAGTCATTATGATCTTGAGTAAAACCGCCTCTACCCAGATTTCTTCTTGCGAGTGGATTATTAGCTTTGACAGAACCGGGATGCTGATCCATGTCAGATACACCGAGTGCATGAAATTCTGATGATCCCAGGTTCTTCTCGTAGTGACATCTGTTACAATTGGCTTTCCCAAAAAACAACATAGCGCCTTTTTTCTCCTCAATTGTCATAGCGGCGTTTTCACCTCTCAGCCAGTCCTGAAAGGGCGCCCTGGTGGCCAGGACTGTTCTCAGATAAGCCGATATGGCCAGGGAAGCAGTAATAATGCTATAACGATTAGCCGACTCATACTCTGGAAATGATTCATCAAACATTTCAGTGTAGCCATATTGATCAGTCAAGAATTTATTGACGAGCATTCTATGTGTCAATAAGCCTTGTATATTCTGTGTCTCCAGTCCCTCGTAACCTAGATGATTTCTTCGGGTATCCAGTCTGTCACCCCATAGATGTTCAGTGCCCAGATTTGAACCACCATATCCAAATTGGCCATTCCATGAGGTGTTCTTGACGAAAGCCACATTGATCAGATTAAGTGGTCTAGCTTCCTGTACATCCAGCTCATCTTCTTCATATTCAGGATTCATACCTCTCTCGTGGCCGAAACCCATTCCACCATCTGCGATACCTTGTATATTATCAGGTCGGTAGCCTTTTTCTGGTATGTGGCAAGAAGCACATGAGTATGTGCCTTGACTAGAACTATGTCGTGAATCTATACCAAAAGCTGTTTCAAAAAATAGAAACTTACCGAGTTGCACCTTCTCCGTAGTGAGGGGATTCTTAGGATCTTGCGGAATAGCTGCAAGTTCTTTTTCATCTGGTAGTATATAGTAGGATGACTCTCCTGTCATCGAATAACGGCTTATAGCCTTGTTAAGCTCATAATCCAAACTTGCATTAGTATCTACTCTATCTTCAGTACAACTAATTACAAGTATAGTCAAGCACAACAAGCAGCCTAACTGCTTTGCAAAATGTTTCATTCCAAGTTAATTCTCATTGTAATCTAAAGCCGGGTGCTATATCTTACGCTGTCAAAGAATCAAATTTAGTGCCAAGCGAGATTGGATGCTAATCTCATGGCTCATAACAAGCCAAGTGTAAAACAATAATCAAAACCTCTTATAGTGGGAAGAATCATCATAATAATCGGAATTGTCATAGTGGTCATAGGGCTGCTCTATTCCTATTTTCCAGCGGCGATCAGTTGGTTTGGCAATTTGCCAGGAGACATGAAAGTGGAAAAATCACAGACCAAGGTGTTTATCCCAATTACGTCGATGATCGTCTTGAGTCTGATATTCAGTGGGGTGATGTGGATGCTGCGTCAATTCTGAACTGGGGTCCAGAGCGACGAGATATAAGTGATGAGGTAAAAGTGATAGGATATTAAGTGATGAGTTATGAGTGGGTGCTTGAATCAGGATATTTAGTTTGAATGCTTAGCGCATAGCTGTTTTAAATAATATATGAGAGGATTTTGACAGAAAAAGATGATTCTAGTTTTGACCAGTTGGTATAAAACAGGTACTGAGTATCAGTAGATTTTGACAATGATTTTTGTTTGAATTAGAATGCTGTTTTTATTTGATCCTTTAATGCAGATAGAATAGTAGAAACCTTAGCGTAGTGATCGCTTAAAATAGAAATTCAAGCAGAGACTCATATTAACTCCAGCGGGGTGATATAAGCGGGGTCCATACCCCATAAAAAAAGAAAAGCCATCCAGGTGGAAGGCTTCTCATTATCGAACCAGTATGAAAAAAAACTACTCTTTACATTTCTTAAGACGGCGTACTCTCTGATAAGTCATCTTTGCAAAAGTTAAAATTCTTAATAGAGTCTGATATCTGTCATTATCACCAAGAAACGAAGGGAATTCATGGTGAGTTATCAGCCCAGGAAACTGATAAGTATACCTGCTGCGACTGCAGATCCTATCACGCCACTGATGTTACTGGACATGGCGTACTGCAAGATATGATTAGAGGAATCTTCTTTCAAGGCTATCTCATTGGCCACTCTGGAAGCCATAGGCACGGCACTCAGGCCAGTAGCGCCGATGAGCGGGTTTATCTTTTTCCTGCTGAAAAGGTTGTGGATCTTGACGGCAGTAATACCACCCAAGATGCTGAACGCAAAGGCTACAAAGCCTCCGAAAATGATCCCTAAAGTCTGCACGTTCAGAAAAGTTACAGAAGTCATGGTAGCACCGACAGTCAGGCCTAAGAATATAGTAGCAGTATTCATAATCGTATTAGAAGCTGCTTCAAAGAGCCTGTTGGTTGTCGTACCTATTTCTTTGACCAGATTCCCGAATAACAACATACCTAGAAGTGGGGTGGAGGTCGGCACTATCAGCGATACGACCATCACTAGCAGGATAGGGAAAAGGATCTTGACGAGTTTCAGGTTCTTGATGGTGTACTTATTAGGATATAGCCTATCCTGTTCTTTCATATTGATGGCCAGCTCTTTTTTAGTCACTGTGAACTTGACAACCAGTGGAATGATCACAGGAACCAAAGCCATATATGAATAGGCTGCTATGGCTATCGGACCCAGCAACTCTGGAGCTAGTTTGATTGCTGTATAGATTGCAGTAGGTCCATCAGCTCCACCTATGATAGCCAGCGCTCCCGCTTTCTGTGGGGAATACCCGACGAATATGGCACCAAATAATACTATGAATATGCCTAGCTGCGCCGCCGCCCCAAAGAAAGCCAGTTTGAGGTTTCTGAGTAGTGGACCGAAATCTGTCATGGCACCTACTCCCATGAAAATGAGAGGTGGCAATAGACCAGTCTTTATAAGAGCATAATAAAGCATGTTCATGATACCAAAACCATCAGCTATTTCGATCAAGGTCATATGTTTGATATCGGGATTGACCTCTGAGGAAATGACATCCATGCTGCCACCAGGAAAATTAGCCAGCAAAACACCAAAACCTATAGGGACAAGTAGCAGTGGTTCAAATTTTTTGAAGATGCCTAAGTAAAGTAATACCCCTGCCAAGGTCAGCATAATCAAGACTCTAGGATCTTGAGCCAAGTCGCCAAAGGCGGTCATCTCGTATATCTTCTGTAGTACTTCCACTTACTGGTTCTTCACTTGATCTGATTACACTATTCTGATGATGGGTTGATCTTCTTCTATGTCATCTCCATGGCTAACGGTTATCTCGGCCACTGTTCCCGCAAAGGAGGTAGTGATGGCATTAATGACTTTCATCGATTCCACATAAGCCACTGTATCTCCGGCACTTACTCTGTCTCCAACTTTGAGGCCTTGCTCCCCTGCAGTCTTAGTCAAGAAAAACTTGCCTTCGAGTGGTGAAGTCACGTAATTACCTTCACTGCTGGATGCAGTTGCAGGTGCGACGGCTGGTGCTGCTGCTAGGGCATTAGCAGCGCTATCTCCATTTTGATATGGGTAGTCTATATGAACTTTGAATTTTTCACCGTTGACATCAATGACTAGAGACTTGGGTTGATTGCTTAGGGCTGTGCCAGCTGAGCCACCCACTGGGACTGGTATAGGAGCGACGCCTGCTTTTGCAGGAGTGCCAGCTCCGCTTTGAGCTGCTGCTTTACGCTTAGCGAGGTCGGCTTGGAATTTCTTTAGAGCATTACCGGATTTGAAATCTTCGTACTGAGCGGGGTGCATGGCATATTCAAAGAGCTCCTCGTCATCTGGCCCTGTATCCCAGCCATTTTCTTTCATCTTGGCTCTATAATCATCGAGCACATCTGGATAGAGTTCTTGTGGATCATCCTCAAAGAATTCTCTGCCTTGCTGCTTTGCAAGTTTGATCAATTCAGGGTCGAGCTTACCGGGTAACTGTCCAGATTTTCCGAGCATCATTCCCCAGGTGTTCTCATCGATCATGGAGAATCGCTCCTTACCCTTGATCACCTGTATGACATTCATCAAGGACAAGTTCTTGACATATTGGCTGAACGGTGTAACCAGTGGGGGGTAGCCGACTTTGGGCCAGGTATGTCCGACTTCATCGAAGAGCTTGATCAATAGATCATCTTGTGTCAGAGTAGGTTTGCCATTCTTGGTCAACCATTTATTGATGGAGGCCAGGTTTTTCTCCAGATCAGCCATGAGACTTCCCATCATTCCTCCTGGCAGACCAGGTTTGATGAGTAGGGAATTCATGAATCTGTTCTTTTTATTGATATAATAACCGAGTGACTCATCTATGAATTTCTGTGTCAAGGCTCTGACTTCCATATAGGCATCCAGATTGATGGGCTTGAGTTTGAAGCCTGCATCTTTCAGCATCTCATGCGTAGTAAGCAGGTCGGCATGTCCTGTCCCCCAGGACAAAGGTTCCATTCCACAATCAATGACATCCACACCAGCGCGGGCTGCTTCCAGAGCAGAAACGATGGAAAATCCAGTAGTGGAATGCCCATGGTAACTGATGATGATGTCTGGATGCCGCTCTCTGATTCCCTTGATCATCTTGCCTATGGATACGGGTCGGCCTATGCCGGCCATATCCTTGATACAGATTTCCTGGGCACCGTGGTCCATATATTGATCCGCTAGATTGATATAGTACTCTACGGTGTGGACTGGAGAGTGGGTGATGCTCATGGCACCTTGGGCGATCATGCCGCCTTCTTTGGCGTACTGGAAAGAGAGCGCCAGATTTCTCGGATTATTCAATCCATCGAAGGTTCTGGAGATATCTGTTCCTTGGATTTTTTTGAGCTTGAACATCAGCTTACGCAAATCTTTGGAACAAGGGCTCATCCTGATGCCATTGAGACCTCTTTCCAGCATGTGGGTTTTGATACCGGCCTTATTGAATGGGGCGGTCCATTTTCTGACACTGTGGTTGGGGTTTTCACCTCTGAGGAGATTGATCTGTTCGAATCCTCCTCCATTGGTCTCTACTCTGTCAAAGCAGCCTATGGCAATAATGGGCTCAGCTACTTGGCATAATTCTTCCATGGTCGGCATGTATTTACCGGAAGACTGCCACATATCTCTGTATACGAGACCTAATTGAATTTCTTTACTCATAGTTTAAATAATAGAATTACCGATGAGAGATTTTCTCAACAGACTTGATGACGCCACGTTGTTGTGTGATCACATCCACGACTGCTGTCAATACGGCTACTTTCTTGGAATCCAGTGCTGAGGCAGTTCTGCGCTTAGCGATGGGTTTTTCCACAACTGGGCTAAACCTATTGACCAGAGATATGAGAGAACGACCTACTAGTACAACAATACCCAGAATGATGAATACAGAACCCATCCCGACGAGGAGTAATTGCAGTGCTAGATTGACGTTTTCGTTCATATATAAGGTGCTAATCTTCTTTGTATAAAAATTCGTAAAGCTATAAAAGTATGTTTTTAATAGGTTGTCAAAGAAAGGAAAACTTTATTTGTCTCAAAGCGGAAAAAACCGAATAAAATCGTGAATTCAAATATTTCAAAGCCCCAATAAGAATAAAAGTCAATACCGAAATATGTCTCATCTTTGATACACAAGATATGAAATTGAGAGTATTCAAATTCGGAGGGGCAGCGGTCCAGGATGCCGCCCACATCATCAATACCGCATCCATCCTCAAGCAGCATGAGGGAGAAAACCAAGTTGTTGTCATATCAGCGATGGGTAAAATGACCAATGCTTTTGAGCAAGTGTACGAGCGCTGCAAATACAGTAGACCATCAGTCACTTCACATCTATCAAAGCTCGTCAGAGCCCATCTCAAAGTGGCAGAGCAATTGGGTGTGGAAACTGATGTCTTGCTGGGTAAGTATGAGCAGCACATTTTTGATAATATGTTTGTGATTAAGAATAGGAAGAGTGTTGCATCTGACCTATTCTATGACCAGGTGGTATCATTAGGGGAGCTGTTCTCCACAGAACTGGTGTATGCTTATCTGAAGAGCCTGGATATGGAGGTGCGGTGGATGGACGCCAGGAAAGTGCTGAGAACAGATGATACTCATATGGAAGGCAAGGTGGATTTCCAAGTATCCTCTCAGAAGATCAAGAAGAAAGTGAAGCAACTATATAAGTCGTGTTCTGTCGTCATCACGCAGGGGTTCATCGGTGGGACGGCAGAGGGTCTGACCACCACGCTGGGTAGAGAAGGCTCTGATTATACAGCGGCGATCATGGCTTATGCGCTAGGCGTGGAGGAGCTGACGATATGGAAAGACGTGCCTGGCATCCTGACTGCAGATCCCAAGAGATTCGAGCAAGTGGAATTACTGAAGAATCTGTCTTACCGAGAAGCCATAGAGATGACTTATTATGGTGCCAAGGTCATCCACCCCAAGACGATACAACCCATCCAGAACAAAAACATAAAGCTTCGTGTCAAGTCTTTTAAAAATCCCAAAGGCGCAGGTACTGTCATTTCCAGTAAAGGCCAAGCCCATTATCCGCCCATAATTGTGATTCAAGATGAGGTTATCCTGCTCCAGATAGCGAGTAAGGATTTTTCTTTTATTTCTGAAGATCACCTGAGTTTTATTTTCGATAAGATGAAAACGCATAAGATCAAGCTCGGGGTAATGCGGAATTCTGCGATCAGTTTTACCTTGGTTATACTGGAAATAAATGAGAAGGTTTTGAAAGTTTTTGTCAAGGAAATCAGTTCTCTGTTGACGGTAGCGATCACTTCTGGATTACAGATGCTTACAGTGCGGCATGCACAGGAGGAGGGTCTGAAGAGCTTAGTGGTCGGTAAGGAAATATTATTTGAGGAGACGCTGGATGATACGGTAACGATGGTGCTGAAGTCTTCTTTGGCGTTTAAGGAGTAGGCGAGGAGGACTAGGTGGTTAGCCCTATCTAGTTAAGAGGTGCTTATACCTAGTATGACGAATTCTATGTGAATTATATGACTCTATCGTAGGAAATCCTTATGGATTTTAGAAATTGTAATTATTAATGTCACATTATCCTAAACCAATACTTAATCATATAGAGAAGATGGTCTGCTTAAGTACCGAGTAAATAGAGTAATTATTTTCAAGTACTCCAGAGTTAATTTTAAGCCTTCTTCTAATGGACACAAATTGTTAAATAATTAATATAATAAAGTTCTATAAGTTAAATCGTTTTTTTTTTTTTGTATTCGCTTGATGCGCTATATCTTTACGTTGAGCAAGAGAAATAGAACAACCCCACTCCTCTCTCTTGCCCACAGCTATTATAATTATACAATGGATGTTATGGCCTTGGCAGCTCGTCCATAAAAGAAACTAATGTGTTCTCCGCAAGGAGAAAGCAATAGAATATATATGTATCTAGAAAAGTCTGGATGCAACAAACCCATGCTGATTTTATTAAAAGAGGCCCACACGACCGATGTAACGGCAGCAGACCTCCTATCCTCCGCTAAAAGGATTCTGCAAATATAGGTCTTCTAGATAAAGAAGTTATGGTTGATCTCCCTATGTGAAGGGCTACTTATTCACCATTAAATTTTATTTCAAATGAAGAATTATTTTCTATTTTTTATTACCTGTATTCTAGCTCTAGCTTATGCTTGTAGCGAAACTGATTTTGATTCCAACAATGATATTGAAACAAGATCATCTGTTGCCTATGGTCCTTCAGACGCCTCCACTCTGAATACACCTTCTTGTTTTCCAGAATTATGTCCGAGACCGCCTGATATTCCTGTACCAGGACCATGGCCAACTGATGTTCTGTTTGGCTTGAATACTAATCCTACTACCCAGATAGTATTCAGGACTGGAACTTTAGATTATACCTTGCAAGCTACTGGTAGTTCAAGTGACTCTCGTGAGTACACTTTGGTTACTGATGAAGGGGTATATGTTCTTACTGATAGTCAATCAGAAGAGCTTTCTGAAATTCAGGAATCATCTTACAAAGTCCCTCAATGCATCTACAAGGTCTTTGATATGGACTATTCTAAGATGGTAAATGGTGAAGCATCCGTAGAGGATTTTGCAACAGTTTTTGAAGGTCGAGAAATAGCGAATGAAGGGGAGAATGGCAGGATAGTCGTTAATATACCTACTCTCGAAATTGATGAATGCGAGCCTCCACAATATGTCATCAGAACTCTAGACTGGTGTGAGCAGAGGCCCGCGGCCACTACGAGTAGATGGATGACAAATATGACCTCTAATATTGGTATGGATGTTTTTACAACTGCCGTTGTCAGAAGTGTCATACACGAAGCTGTCAAGGATTGTGCTGGAGATACAGATTGCGATGAATGTATAAATCCAAGATGTATTCTCGATAAGATAAATCTGGCAGATATAGGGAGTAGTATCAAAGATCAAATTAATACAAATTATGTGAATCTGATAGATGATAAGGTTAACGATGCTTATGATGTCGATTCTGGTACTTTGAGTACGACTGCTTTGGATGTGAAGGAGTTTTTGATTAGTGAGGATTGTAAGCCTACTGTTATTGGAGTATGTGGTGTTGAGATATTAGGTGAGGATTTTGTGGATCTTATAGAAAATGGCAGCCCTGAAGATGTAGATGAGTTGCTTGCACGACTATCACAAAAGAAATCATGGTTAAGAGAGATTGGATTTCCTAAGTCTAATATAGAACAAGATAATTCTGAGTGCGCAAAAAAACTTGATTGTATTTATAAAAAATGGAAAAAAACTATGTTGTGTAACAATACTTTTAAGATTTTTGAAGAATTGAATCCAGGTAACGATGTAACTTTTGGACTAGATATTGAGTTTGACGGGAATTTTAATGCAGAAGCAAAACACTCTGTTGTAACCCTAGGATATGAATATCGTGTTGGTATAAGTAACGTAACTGGTGTAAAGGTTATTGATGAGAATGATCCAGACTGCTGTTTCCCAGGTTTTAATGGGCAAGACTGGAGAAATTTGGATGACACTAACAAATATACCCAAACTGATGGTTGGTCTAGAGATGATGACGACCAAGCTGATACATTTTATGTCACAGGAAAGGATGAAAATGGTAATAGAATAAATACAGCCACTAGAGTAGCATTGAATGGACATTTATGTGAGTACAAGAATGCTTTGGAAATAGGATCTATGCTTACTCATGAATTATTACATACAAAAATGTTAGGTTTATTTGAGTCAATTACTGGTAAACCAGCTTTTGAAGCGGGTGGCAATGTATGGGATGCATTACTTGAGCATTTTAATGTAGGTGGTCAAGACATTCAAACTCAACACCAGCTATTTAATGAAGTTTTTAAAGACGACCTTATAGATGCGCTTATGGAATTTAATGGAGATACTGATCAAGATAATAGGGAAAAGTATCTTTATTTGGTATTAGATAATTTGGCGCCAGATGTAGACCCGGACAATCCTCCAAATGCAAATGATCCATTCAATTTAAATACACCACTAGCTACCCGTAAATGGGATTTGGCGAATACTTTTGTTCGGGTTAATCCTACTGGAACCACATTGGCAGATTACAATGCCAACGTTGCAGAGGTTGATCGCTTGAAAAAACTTTCACAAAGTTTGTCATATTTGACTGATCAGCAAGGAAACTACGTAGACACAAATGGAAATTTACTTCCAGTAGACACAAACGGCAATCCAATTCCTCCAGCCATGCGAATTCCTCGTCCTTCTAATTTAGCTGCAGAATGTACAGGGGAATAATCCTTTTATTAATACTTGCCACTATTTGCTCAGGATGTAAGACTGTGCCAAAGTTTAAATGTGACACAAGAGAAGTTGTCTCTCAAGTGATGCTAAAAGAGTATGGAGCTTTCCTTGCAATGAGATCTAATAAGCAGGAGGAAGTTCATATTCTCTCAAGACTAAGTATGGATGCTGGTTATTTTGGATGGCTTCAATTTGATAATGGTCTCAAGCTCTTAGAATCTACAGACAATATATCGATTGAAAATAGGCTTGATTCAATTTTTCCATTTACATATACATCATTAGAAGATAGGAAGGATTTTATTCTAGGACCGTATTTGATAAATTACTTTCAGTTTTCTCCAATATTAAGAAACGGCAATAAATTTTATATAATGCTATATTATCTCGGCGGTAGTTGGCACGAATTCTTTGTTTATGAGCTTGAATTCACATCTGATTGTGAATTGGAGAATATTATAAGAGTAAATAGGATTTATGAATTCTACGATGAGAGCTAGATTTATTTTGGCATTTAACTAAATAATTAAATAGGTAAAAATGAAACAAATATATATTCTATTAATTTTCATGCTCGGTACTTGCCCTATGTTTTCGCAAGG
>Ga0209187_1001725_pt1 | contig 23878 bp, 18 predicted proteins | sample BantaG_FD_187430 | JGI IMG/M metagenome (GOLD analysis project Ga0209187, IMG submission 187430) | Marine algal microbial communities from Bantry Bay, Ireland - BantryBay_4 metaG (SPAdes) (version 2) | ecosystem: Host-associated > Algae > Red algae > Unclassified | place: Bantry Bay, Ireland...
CCTGAGGGAAAGTCGTAAATCGGAAACGCAAAGGGGCCTCGGACAAGCGTAGGCAAAAGCACAAGGGGCCAGTTCAACAACCGATAGCTTCGGGGCTATCGCCCAAAGCTATCTTTGGGGTTATCCCCGTTGCTGCCTGCCGCTTTTGCAGGGTGCGGAACAAAAGGCTTACTTCGGTCATGACTCATAAACTCCTGCCTCAGCTCTTCTGCCTTATCGGAAAAATCCTCACTAGCAGTAATCGTTAATTTGAATTCCTTGAGCCTGTGATGATTTGCCGTGAGCCTCACACACTCAAACGCGAACCGAATTAAATCACTGGGCTTCCCTGAAAAGAGGCGCTCAGCCACCTCTAGCTTTCGAGTATCTAGATTCACTACAACCCCGTCATCGGTAAGCATGCCACTGACATTGATACCTGACGCGGAGAGGAGGTTATGATCAAAATGGCCACCCTCATCGTAGGTTGGAGGCATGTAGGGAATAGTAATGAAAGAAAAGTATGTAGGCTCTCCAGATGTTCCATACTTATCGTGGCAATAAATGAGATCAAAACGAGGTGTGTCTCCCGCTAACCCCGTCAGAGCCTGATAAGTATAAGTCACAGATTCCTCGCTAGAATGCGCAAGACTCGCAAAAAAGACCAATGAGCTAAGTGCAAGTGTGATGCGCTTCATTTTTTGGATAACAGTATTTATTCGTAGGATGAACTCCCACTGCTGAGAACGTAAAATAATTTTGAGTCTCTGTAAATATTCATCTTCTTAGACCAATAATGGGTGACTTGGAGCCATCTTATTCAGATCAGCTTATTTTCTAGTTCTTCCTTATTTTTACTCATGCTGATCTCCCTGTTAGTAATGGCATGGTTACATTAAAAGACCGGATGTCTTGGTATTGTGGAGGAGCGAAAGTGTTATTTTTAACTGTTCAAAAAAACAACATCATGATGTGGTTGTTCAAATGAACTCAAATGAGCAAGAGCGAAGACGAAAGGTGGTCAGATTCTGTTGGAGAAAGGATCTCGAAGCGTCGAGAGAGGTCGGGAGCTTTCATAAATGTGGTTACACCATCCTGCTCGAATGGTTTGAAAATTTTCGTATTCGAATGGGACTGGAAGCAGGTCGCGAGGCTGCGAAGATGTTCTGGAAGAAGGATGTGCTCGGAAAAGAGGTCACCCGAGAAGATTGGCAGCTTGAGCAGTGGGGTGAGGCGATGCACTGGTATCTGGAGTGGTTAGGGAATTGTGTTTCCCAAGGGGCGGATCATCGGAGCTTGCCTGAGCGGATGCGGACTTATTCCGAGTCGGTGGGTGCGAGGCGGGGGCTGGCGCGACGGACGCGGCAGAGTTATGGGTCGTGGATTGCACGATATGCGGTGTTTGCGAAGGAGGATTATTTGGCGATGAAGCCAGAAACAGCGCGAGATTATCTGACGGAGATCGTAGTGAAGCAGAAGAAGGCCTTCGCGACTCAAAAAGTTGCTCTCAATGCGCTGGTCTTCTTTTTTAAGGATGTCTGCGGGATGGAGACGGTGGATTTACAGGTGAAGCTGAAGAAAACGCAAAAGAGAATTCCGGTGGTGATGACGAGCAAGGAAGTGCTGCAAGTGCTTGGGCTTCTCGAGGAGCGCTATGTCATTGCAGGAAAGCTGCAGTATGGCTCGGGCTTACGATTGAATGAATTAGTTTCGCTGCGGGTGAAGGATATTGATCTGGAGCGCGGGATGCTGACGGTGCGGAGCGGCAAGGGGGATAAGGACCGGGTTACGGTAATTCCAGCGGCGTTGAAAAAAGAACTCAGGGAGCACCTTGCGATGGTGCGAGTGGTTTTTGAGAAGGATCGGATGGACGGGAAGGCTGGGGTGCAGATTCCGGGGGCTTTGGGGCGAAAGTTCTCGAAGGCGGGCGAGACTTGGCCGTGGTTTTGGGTTTTCCCGGCGATGAAAGAGTCCGTGGACCCGGAATCGAAGATTAGGCGGAGGCATCATCTGCACGGGAAGGTTTACGGGGAGGCGATTAAGCGAGCTGCTGTAGCGGCGATGATTCCGAAGCGGATCACAACGCATGTGCTAAGACATTCTTTTGCGACTCATTTGCTGGAGAGGGGGACGGATATCCGGACGATTCAAGAACTGTTAGGACATGAAGATCTTGCGACGACGCAACCGAGCGGAGCGAGATGGACAGGAGCGGTAGCGACGTGCTCCGAAGGAGTGCCCCCAGAGGGGGCATCAAATTTATACGCATGTGGCGATGGGGGCGAATGGTCTCGGGGTGGTGAGTCCGCTGGATGTGGGATGATTTTGGGAGGAGTTTTTTTGGGAGTTTTCAGTGTTTTAGCTTCGGTGGTGCCGACGGTTTTCAGCTTCGTTGAAGCTAATGGTTTTCAGCTGGCAGTTTTCAGTCCGGGTTTGGGGATATTGGCCAATGGACGTTGAACTTTGGGTGCCTTTCCGGGGCGGGGATTAGGCTTGGGGTCGAAGAAAACAGCCAGGAGGGCTATTCTACGATTCTACGCTTCTACGAACGCAGATCTTGGAGGGCCTTGGTGTATTGTTCTTCTTGGGTGGTGGGATCTTGGATTCTTAGGAGGTAGCTGGGGTGAAAGGTGGCGATGACTTTGGGGGCGAGGTCGGGGCGGTTTAGGAGTCCCCTTTCCTCGGTGATTTTGAAGTCGGGGCCGATGAGGGATTTGGCGGCGGTGGCTCCGAGGAGGATGAGGAGGTCGGGTTTGATAGCGTCGAGCTCGGCCATGACCCAAGGGCGGCAGGCTTTCATTTCGGGGACGCTGGGGCTTTGGTGGAGGCGTCTTTTCCCCTGCTGCTTCCATTTGAAATGTTTAACGGCATTGGTGAGGTAGGCTTCTCCGCGCTTAATGCCAGCGTCGGCCAAAAGGCGATCAAGGAGCTGGCCTGCGGGGCCGACGAAGGGTTTTCCGCTGAGGTCCTCGCGGTCGCCGGGTTGTTCGCCGATGATCATGACGCGGGCATCGGTGGGGCCTTCGCCGAAGACGGTGCCGGTCGCTTTTTGATAGAGCGGGCATTCTTGGCAGCAGCTGGCGGCTTTTCGGAGGGCCTCGATATTTTGCCCGATAAGGCCGGTGGTGGATGAGGGCTTTTCGGCGGCGGCGGTCATCTCGGAGAGCTTTCCGAGGTAGGCATTTTTGATTTTTTTTGCGGGTCTTTCTTCAGTCTCCATCATGCCGGAGACGCGGTCTCCACCCTCGGCGATGAGGTCTTCGATGAGCCCTGCTTCGGGGAGGTTTTTCCAATATTTCTTCGGCATTTCTGCCTGCATTGCTTTTACCTTGATCCGCGCTGGATTGAAAATGCTCTTGTAGTAGCTTCGCCAAAGATCCTCCAGTTCGAGGTCGTCCGGCTGCGTCATCGACTCCACCCCGGGAGCCATCTCGAGCGCTCTGCCATCCCAATGGGCCGAGCCCGTGGGCGTAAAGATTGACCAATCCATCCCCGCGAAACGCTTGCGGAAGAAGTTCGCCGTGAGCGGCATGATGCGGTGATCGGGCTCGAACCATGCCACGAATTGCTCGCGCCCAGTCTTGTCGTCCTCGCCCACTTTTTTGAATCTAACAAAAGCGTGCATCTTGTGGATGTCGCGCCCGATCTCTTTCCGCATTTTGAAAAGGCGCGCCATCGTCGCATCGTTCGGGAGCTTGAGGAGGTGCTTCTCTCTGCCCCAGCTCATTCGGTGGAGCGCTTCGTAAAGCAGGCCCCAGCGGTCAGACGAGGCGTGGTGCGCAACCACCTCAGCCAATTTGAGAAACTCCTTAGGCACCCGAGGAACCTTTTCCAAAGCTACCAGAGGCTCCGCGGCTTCTCCAAAAAGCGAATTGCTCGCAGCTTCTTCCCAAAGAATCTCACCCGGTGGGATAGCAGCGGCATGGAGTTCGCGCGCCTTTTCACGCCACTCGCCGAAGCCTTCCGTAATCGCTACGGTTCTCATCAGCTCATCACTTGCCCGAGCGGGGAGCCCGAGAACCCGCTCACCGCTTCTTCCACCGTCGGGGTAAGGAGGTTGAACTCCATTTGCTTCGGTTTCGGGGCAAAGCGAGCCCGGAGGGTCTCATTGGATACCTCCAGCTTGGCCGGGTTATGATCAAGCGCGATGATGAACGGGAGGACCTTTTTCAAAGAAACTCGTAGTTTCACTAAGTCAGCCAGACGGACGGCGCTAAAGCGGCGAATGTTGACGATGCGGTCGGCATTCCGGATCCCCAACCCCGGAATCCGATAGAGAAGAGATTTCTCCGCCCGATTGATATCGATCGGAAAGAGTGCTCGATTCCGAAGCGCCCACGCTAGCTTAGGATCGAGCTCAAGATCGAGATTTGGCTGAGCATCGGAAACGATCTCTTTGGCATCAAATCCGTAGAAGCGCATGAGCCAATCCGCCTGATAGAGGCGGTGCTCCCGGATGAGAGGAGGCGCTTTGAGCGGAAGAATTTGAGAGGGCTCCGCGATGGGGCTGAAAGCGGAATAGTAGACTCTTTTAAGACGATAGTTCCCGTAAAGGTCATCCGCTCGACTCAGGAATGTCTGATCGGTCGAGGCGTCCGCACCCACGATCACCTGCGTGCTTTGGCCGGTGGCAAATTGAGTGCTTTCGGCTTTCTTTCCCCTCTTGCGCGCGTCTTTTCTGCGATCCGTGGTGTCCTCGATCTTATGGCGAATCTTCCCCATCGCTTCGCGAGTTCGCCTCAGACTTTTCTCGGGCGCGAACGTTTTGAGGCTCTCTTCGTCAGGCAGCTCGATGTTGATACTTATCCGGTCTGCATACTCCCCCGCTTTCTCAATAAGCTCTACCGAAGCCTCCGGGATCGTTTTGAGATGAATGTAGCCTCGGAAATGATGATCTTCCCGCAAGGATCTCGCCACCTCGATCACCTGCTCCATGGTGTGATCCGCATTCCGGATGATCCCGCTGCTGAGAAAAAGACCTTCGATGTAATTTCGCTTGTAGAAATCGAGGGTTAATTTCACCACCTCCTGCGCGGTGAAGACGGCGCGGCGGACGTTGCTCGAGCGCCGATTAATGCAGTAGTGGCAGTCGTAAATGCAGCTATTCGTGAGAAGCACTTTAAGCAGCGAGATACAGCGACCGTCCGGCGCATAGGAATGGCAGATTCCCGCACCGCCTGTCGAGCCGACACCCTTCCCTCCGCTGGAATCCCTCCGCTGAGCCCCCGAGCTCGCGCATGAGGCGTCATATTTAGCGGCATCGGCGAGGATTTCCAGTTTCTGCTGCGTGTTCATAAAGATCGTTTGAACACTACTTTACCTTTCCGATTTATCGAGGGGAATTTGCGATATTTTTTCCCTTATCCCCGATTTGCTCACTCCACCACCGGAATCCAGACCGAGACCTTTCCGCCGAGGCAGCGAAACTCGGCCCGGCCGTCCCCATCAGTCCGGATACGTTCACTGATGTGGCCCGTGACATCTTCTAATTCCTGATCAGGAGCGCCCGTTTGCATCTCCTTAGTCCCATCGCCACCGTTACTCATGAGCACGGCGATCCCCCCGGGATGTTCCTCGTCGCCCATGCGCGTCCAGCCGATGGTGTTTTGATGTTCGAAGTAGTCGACTTGCTCGCCGTAGGCATGGGTTCTTCTCAGGCCTAGGAAGGTATCGATCATCACCTTATGGCTCACCATTTCAATATAGTAGTCCCCCCCATCCGTGCCTTGATCCGAGTAAATGGCACCATGGTAATCGGCTTCGAAGACGCAGGGATAGCCACCCCGTCTTAGAAGGATGAGCGCGTAGGCGAGAGGCTTGAACCAAGCCTCCACCACCGACTCCAATTCCTGCAGCGGCTGGGTGTCATGGTTAGCGACGATCGTGACCGCAAGCAGCGGATCCTGCTTCACCAAAGTGCCGTCAAAGATGGCCGGGAAGTGGTAGTTCTCCCCAGCTTTGCTCGCTTCCGCAAAGTTCTTGTGCAGAGGAGCATCGAAAAGGGCGACATTCCCCCCGGTTTCATCGATAAAATGACGCAGCGCCTCAAGCTCGTAGGTCCAGTATTCCCCCACCGCAAAGACAGGTTGCTGGGCCAAATCACGCACGTGCTGGAGCCAGATCGGGAAAAAGCCCGCTTCGACATGCTTCACCGCATCAAAGCGCACCCCATCGACCGGCACTTGATCGACGAACCATTCACCCCACTGCAACAATTCCCCGCGGACTTCGTCATGGGTTAAGTCGATATTGCAGCCCATGAGATAATCGAAAGATCCTTTCTCGAGATCGACTTGGGACGAGAACTTTTTTCCATCAAAGAGGAGAATATCATCCGAATCCGGGCAATTTGCATCGTAATCGACAGCTGAGAAATGCCACCAATGCCACTGGAAATCCGAGTATTTCCCCTGCCGACCTGGAAAATCGAAATGGGTAAACGCCTTGATCTGTCGCTGGGGTCCGACGGGTTCTAGCCGGAAGTTATTGCTGTGAGGGGTAGCGTTGAACTCTTCCTCGTGGTCCCCGCCCATGCGGTGGTTAAGCACGATATCCCAGTAGAGTCTGAGCCCCGCATCATGTGCCGCTTGCGAGGCTTCTAAGAGTTCCTGACGGGTGCCATACTTTGTTCGGACCGAGCCTTTTTGGTCAAACTCACCGAGATCATACATGTCGTAAACCCCGTAACCGACATCGTATCCACCCCCCGCTCCCTTGTAGCACGGAGGCAGCCAGAGGGCAGTAAATCCGGCTTCTTTAAGCGTCTCCGCTTCATCCTTCATCCGGTTCCAGAGCGAGCCATCCGACTCGGTATACCAGTGAAAATATTGCATCATGACGCCATTTTGTTCGCTCATTTATATATCGGTGATTCTAAAAAGTTCGGGTCGCTTCTAGCAACGGGCAGGCCATCATTTATCGACGTCCCATATTTGCGCAGAACTTCGGCCATTTTGCCAAGAGACTGGACAGTCCTCGAACTCCGCTATCGCCCGAATCCTTGGCTTGGCTAGCTCTCAGCAACTGGCACACTGCGCGCACTCCCCGCCTCTCCTACCTGCTAATGACTGAAGAACTCGCCCCGCCGCCTGAAGAAGATGTCCTTCCCCGCTACAAGCGTCTCGCCGAGGCGGTGGATGCAGGTGATGAGACTATCGCCCAAGTAATCATTAACGAAGCCTCGGCTGATGACCAGCGGCGCATCATCGCTCAGCTCGACCTCGACACCCGGGAGCAGCTCTGCGAACTCCTCCCTGCCGAGGAAGTCGCGGACCTCTTGGAAAACCTTGCCGAGGTCCAAGCCGTCGAGCTTCTCGAGGAACTTCCAGCCGGGATCGCGGCGGATGTCGTCGAGGAGATGGATGCTGATGTCAGCGGCGACCTCCTTCGAGAACTGGATGACAAGGACAGTGAAGCCATTTTAGCGGAGCTCGATGACGCCCGGGAGTCGAAGGAGCTCCGGGAACGGGCCAGTTACGAATGGGATAGCGCAGGCGGATTGATGTCAGATCAAGTCGTTTCATTCCTCGCCACCGCGACAGTGGCAGACGTTCTCGCCGATCTTGACGATAAGGCTGAGGAATATTCCGACGCTGACGTGCAGTATTTCTACGTCGTCAACGCGCGCAAAAAGCTCATCGGAGTGCTCGCCTTACGAAGCCTCGTCCTAGGCCGCAGGGCCACCCCCATCGGGGATTTGATGCGGGGCGATGTTCTCTCGGTCAATGTCGAGACCACCCTGGAGGAGCTCGAGGATATCTTCGATGAAAAGGCCTACCTCGGACTTCCCGTCATCGACTCCGCTGGTTCTCTCCGCGGGATCGTCACGCGCCAAGCGATCGAGGAAGCCCTCGCCGAGCAGCAGACTGAGGACTACCTCAAGTCCTCCGGCATCGTGGGTGGAGAAGAACTCCGCTCGATGCCGCTGAAGGACCGCTGCCTCCGCCGACTCGCTTGGCTCGGTCCGAACATTCTCCTCAACCTTCTCGCGGCAAGCGTGATCGCCTCCTATGAAGACACCCTGCAAGCGGTCATTGCCCTCGCCATCTTCCTCCCGATGGTTTCTGACATGAGCGGCTGCTCGGGAAATCAAGCAGTCGCGGTCAGTATTCGCGAGCTCACCCTCGGAGTCATCCAGCCGCGCGACTACCTCCGCGTCCTGATGAAAGAGGGACTTCTAGGAATTACGAACGGAATCGTGCTTGGAATAGTCTTGGGAACGATCGCGACAATCTGGAAAGGTAACATTTACCTCGGCCTCGTCATCGGTTCAGCCCTGATGCTCAACACCGTCCTCTCGGTTCTCCTCGGAGGCCTTATCCCGCTTGTTCTTAAGCGCTTCAAGGCAGATCCAGCACTCGCATCCGGGCCGATTCTTACGACCTGCACCGATATGTTTGGTTTCTTCCTTGTGTTGAACCTCGCAAGCGTGGCTCTCTCCCGTCTCTAACCTCAATGGATTTCCCGATCTACGTCACTTATCTTGGCATCCTCATATGCATTTCCCACTCGGCGATGTTCTCCGGGGCGAATCTCGCCTTTTTCTCATTGGGGCGGATGCGGCTGGAAGCGGAGGCTGAAAAAGGTAGCAAATCAGCGGCTAAGGTCCTCCGTCTCCGGGAAGATTCGAACCTTCTTCTCTGCACCATCCTGTGGGGAAATGTGAGCGCCAACGTGCTTCTCTCTCTGCTCAGTGAGAGCGTCTTCGCTGGGGTTGGCGGCTTCCTCTTCTCCACTATCGGAATTACCTTTTTCGGTGAAATTATCCCGCAAGCCTACTTTTCGCGGCACGCGCTCAGGGTCGGAGCTCTCCTCTCGCCAGTGATGCGCTTCTACCAAATCCTCCTCTACCCGGTCGCGAAAGGTTGTGCTTTCATCCTAGATGGCTGGATCGGCCCGGAAGGGCCCGTATTTTTCCGCGAGCGCGATATCGAGATCATCCTCGAAAAGCACATAAATGAAACCTCCTCTGAAATTAGCGCCAACGAGGGCCAAGGGGCGCTCAATTTCCTCGATCTCGACGATCGCCAGATCTCAGGAGAGGGCAGCGTCATCTCCGCCGAGACCTTTTATAAATTCGAGATGCGCTTAGACCTTCCCACTATTCCCCCGCTAGCGGAGCCGGAGGGGCAGGCCTTCATTTCTTCACTGAAAATGCACCCCTATGCGTGGGCCATCATCATGAATCAGGACGAGCACCCCGTCATCGTCCTCGACACCAATAGCTTTCTCACCTCGCTTTTCGTCGAGGGCCCAGAGACCGACGTCTATCAGCATTGCCACCGCCCCATCATCGTAACAGACGATGACACCCACCTCGATGCCGTCCTCGGGGACTTCGTCGTGGAGGCCGAGCATAAGGATGACCACGTAGTTGATAACGATGTCGTGCTCTTCTGGACCGAAGACAATAAGCGGATCATCACCGGGGCGGACATCTTTGGGCATCTCCTCAAGGGGATTGCCAAGCGCGTTCCCTCGAAAGCGTGATGCAATGTAAGCTCCTTTGACAAGATTGAGCGCTCACTTTGCAACTTTAAGGTGAGAAACATCGCCGCCTACTTCCCGACCGAGCTTAAATTCCTTGTAGATCAAGACTTCAATCGTCTCGCGAAAATGTTGGCATCCTGCGAGCAATGCTGTATCCGCAAATTAGCTGGCTCAAATGGGTCGGTTATTAACACGGGGTAAACCTGAATTTAATCCACTATAATGAAAAACACTATTCTTAAAACCGCAGCCCTCACCGGCACCCTTCTCTCGGTCTCTTCCCTCGCTTCTGCGGGAACCATGATTCCAGATGATGGTAGCTCGGTATCAGTCGCTACCACCGAGCAAAGCTTCGGACGCAAACTCCTCTCCACTCCCGGCCGCGTTCTTAATGTCGGCGACAGCCTCCCTCCAATGCTTGGCGAAGGCACTCAGGAGTTCGGTGTCTCCGGTAACGTGAACTACGCAGACGACGTCGCTTACAACCTTGAGCTTTCCTATGGTTGGTTCGTTAAGGATCAGTGGGAAGTTGGCTTCGCAGCTGGTGTTCAGGGCGAAGACAGCGACATGAACTTCAGCCTTGGTCTCTTTACCGAATACAACTGGCTCATCGAAGACTCCAAGTGGGTTCCTTTCGTCGGCCTCTCCGCCAAGTGGGCTTCCCTTGACAGCGGTGCTCTTGACGCTGACTCCATTGCGATGGGACTCGACGTCGGTGTTAAGTATTTCATCCGCGAGAATATCGCTATCAGCTTCGCACTCGGTGCTGAGTATGCCTTCGACGACGTCTTCCCTGGTGGAGATGACTTTGCTAAGCAGATCAACATCGGCACGCGCTTCTACTTCTAGGACGACTTTGTGAGAGGCCTCATGTCTTTTTCATGATGATCCCAGCTCTCCCCCCCGCGGAGGTTTTCGATTGTCTGTGGGGTCCTCTCACCTCGGCCTAGCTTAAGTTTTAAAAATTCAAGATGGGAACGTGCGAACGTTCCCATTTTTTGTGCCCTTACCCCTAGATCTGCGGCCTTGGCATTTCCTCCGCGATTGACAAAGATTCATCTCCCGGCGGCCTCGTCCCCTCCTCTCATCGCATCCCAATGAAAAGGTTACTCTCTCTTATCCTCCTTATTTTCTCAATCGCTTCCGGCTGGGCTCAGGAAAAAGAGACTCCCGCTACAGGGAGTAATCTCGCAACTGCGGCAGAGAAACCACCAGCGCCGATCGCCGTCCCCGATAAGCAGCAAGTCGCCCTCGAAGCGCTCGCATTAGAAATCACTGAAATCAAAAGCGAGATCCAAGCGCTCGATGCGGAACGCGCAAAGTCCGCGAACCTCGATGATCGAGCCGCGATCGCGGCAAAAATTGCCGAAAAGGTCGTTCGCCTCGACCAAGTCAGAGTCGAGTTCATCTCGGTAGCATCTAAGGTCGATCTGGCCTCCGTCGATGAGGCGCTCGATGAGCCCATGACGCTCTCCGGCGAGGTAAGCGCCCTTCTGAGCCCCCTGATCGATGAGCTTAAAAAAGCGACGTCCGGTCCGCGGGACATGGATGCCCTCGTCAAAAAGATCGAACTCGCGGAAGAACGCCAGCAAACGGCTACCGATATCGTGGCCCGCCTGCGAGAAAGCATCGCAACCTACCAAGGCGAGCCACTCGCCACCGTGCTCAAGAATCGCCTCGAAGATTGGCAAGAGAAAGCAGAGGAAACGACGCTCACCCTTGATGTTCTCAATCTCCAGAAAGCGGATCTCGAAGCCCGTAGCGTCCCGGTCGTAGATTCGCTATCGAACATGGTTCAGGACTTCTTTCGGAATAGAGGACTCCACCTTTTTATCGCCCTCTTCGTTTTCATTCTCGTCCTTTATCTAAATCGGAAAGGATACCGTTTTTTCCAAAGATACAGCCCGCTACATCGCGGCAAAGGTCGCAATCTCTCGACCCGGATCGTCGACCTCATTTTCATAACTTTCGGCTTCGTCTTCGCCCTCCTCGGAGCGGTTTTGGTGCTTTATTTATTCAACGACTGGCTTCTCCTGACCCTCGTTTTACTCTTTGTCGCCGGGACGATCTGGGTGAGCAAGCAAGCGCTCCCAAAGGTGACCGAGCAGATGAAGCTGATGCTCAATCTCGGAGCCGTTCGCGAGGGCGAACGCGTGATCTATGAGGGCCTCCCGTGGGAAGTGAAGCGGATCAATGTCTACACCGACCTCGTGAATCCCGCCCTGAAAGGTGGGGTGCGGCGCCTCCCCATCAAGGATCTTCTCGAACTCCGCTCCCGGGTCTCGGATTCTGAAGAATGGTTCCCCTGCTCGACCGGTGAGTGGGTCGTCCTTTCTGATGACACCTTCGGTCGGGTGATCGAGCAAACTCCAGAATATGTCGAAATCATCCGTCTTGGCGGTGCCCGTAAGTTCTTCCCTACCCCAGATTTTCTCGAACTCACTCCCCTGAACCTTTCGCGTAACTTCCGCATCAATTCGGTCTTCGGGATCGACTACGAGCACCAGGCGATCTCCACAACAAAAGTAGCGCCCATTTTTGAAAATCGCCTCATGAAAGATCTCGTGGAACTTATGGGGATCGATGCTATTAAGAACGTCTCGGTGCAGTTCAAGTCCGCCGGGGCATCCTCGCTAGATTACGAGGTCCTCGCTGACTTCACCGGTGATGCCGCCCCGAGCTACTCCAAGCTTCAACGTATCATCCAGCGGATCTGCGTTGATGTCTGTAATGAGGAAGGCTGGGGAATTCCCTTCACCCAGATCACAGTCCACCAAGCCGCCGACGAATCAAACCTCTCACCATCGTGAACCTTCTCCACCGCCAAACTTGGCCCCGCTTACGTGACGAGGGCCATGAGATCGCCTGCCACTTCTGCGACTCGCTCCACAAAGTAGAGCTTATCGAGGAAGGTCAGTCTGCAGCCTGCCGCACCTGTGGCAGCCTGCTCTACCGAAATCGGCCGCAGAGCCTAGAACGCGCCATCGCCTTCGGGCTTTCCGGCGTCATCTTCTTCTTCGGGATGCTCTTCTTTCCCTTTATCACAATGGAGTCGCAGGGAAACGCGATGACCGTCAGCGCCGGACAGACAGTCATCCGCCTATGGCTCGAAGGCGGGCACATCATCGCAATGCTCGTCTTCCTTTTCATCTTCCTCCTTCCCTCGATCATCCTCTTTTCACTCCTCTATCTCTGCATCCCGCTTTCCAGTGGACGTGCCCTTCCCGGAAGCATCGCAGTCGCACGGATCTTTCAAGCGGTTCAGCCTTGGGTCATGGTCGAGGTCTTTTTCCTGGGGACCATGGTGAGTTTACTCAAGCTTATGAAACTCGCAGACATCACGATGGGTTTCGGATTTTGGTCGATGGTCGCACTCATGTTGAGCCTCGCCGCCTCAGTCGGCGGAATCGACCGAATCGAGCTTTGGGATCGTATCGAGGTCGCCTTCGCCCGGAGATTCCATACCAATCCAGCCGTTGAGGGAGGGGTGAAATGCTAGCGAGCGCTCGTCAGTCAAAAAAGGCTAGCTGCCACACCTGCGCGCAGATCGTCCCGATCGAGGACCACTTCTGCAGCCGCTGTCACGCCCCGATGCACTCGCGGAAGATTAACAGCGTGCAGCGCTGTTTCGCCCTCCTCATCGCTAGTGTCCTAGCCTACATCCCGGCAAATATCTGGCCAATTATGGTCGTCACGCAACTCGGTGCGACCGAGCCCAGCACGATTCTCGGAGGAGTGGCCCTCTTCTGGCAGATGAAAGCCTACCCGGTCGCTACCATCATCTTTATCGCAAGCGTTCTCATCCCCGGGCTTAAACTCGCGGCGCTCGCTTGGCTTTGCGCTCTTGCCAAAGGAAAAGTCACAATGGACCCCAAGAGCGCGAACAAGGTTTACTGGCTCACCGAAATCGTCGGGCGCTGGTCGATGGTGGACGTCTTCGTCGTCGCGATCCTAGTCTCGCTCATTCAAATGGGTAATCTCATGTCGATCGAGCCGGGTGCCGCCGCCATCTCCTTCGCCCTCATGGTCATCCTTACCATGCTTGCAGCGCACGCATTTGACCCTAGAATCATCTGGGATAACCACCGCCGTAACGGCCAGCCCGCATCCTCATGACCGAATCCACTTCAGAAGAGACCAACTCGCCAGAGGTCTCGCGCGACCGCCGCATCAGTAAGGTCTGGATCATCCCGATCTTAGGACTCTTTCTCGGGATCTGGCTCGTCGAGCGCAGCCTCCACGAGAGGGGCGAAATGATCTCGGTGAACTTCGAAAACGCCGAGGGACTCGCCGCAGGAAAAACAGAAGTCCGCTGCCGCAGCGTCAACATCGGGCAGGTGGAGTCCATCAAGCTCGACCCCACCGATCTCACCGTGAAAGTGAACCTGCGCATCCGCGGCGAGCACATCGCTCTAGTCCGGGAGGCCTCAATGTTCTGGGTCGTCCGGCCGCGCGTCACCGGCGCTGGCATCTCCGGGCTCGGCACCCTTCTCAGCGGCGCCTACATCGAGCTTGATCCCGGCCTCCCCGGTGAGGAAAAATTTTCCTTCATCGGCAAAGAACAGCCCCCCCTCACTCCGAGCTCCGTCCCCGGTCTCCGCCTCAGTCTCGTATCAGAGATGCCCGGATCGATCGATGTCGGCAGCGGTATCTACTTCATGGGAAACATCGTCGGAAAGGTAGAGAGCCGCAGCTTCGACCCAGAATCCCGCACCACCAATTTCGGCATCTTTATCGACGAACGGTTCGCCGGGCTCGTAAACTCAGAAACTCGCTTTTGGCGTGATAATGGCATCGATCTCAAGGTCGATACCAGCGGATTTCAGCTCGTCCTCCCCTCGCTCGAATCTCTGATCTCAGGTCGAATCAACTTCGGCGTCCCAGTAGGAATCCCCGAGGGTTTCGTCCTCCCCTCAGTCGTCGATCGCTTCACTCTCTTCGATGATCTCGACAGCGCCGAGGCCGACAGCTTCGATAGTGCCGCCGATCTTCTTCTCCTCGTAGAACAATCCGTCCGGGGTCTTAATCCGGGAGCCCCAGTCGAATTCCGGGGGATCCGGGTGGGCCGCGTAAGCGAGATCTCCTATCAACTAATCGCGGATTCCGAGATCGAGAAAACTCCAGTCCTACTTCAGCTCAACGACCACCTTCTCAAGCGAAACTTCCCGGAAGCCTTCCGCGACCAAGGGAGCGAGGGAATCAAAATGGCCTTCGAACAAGGGATCCGGGCCTCTATTAAATCGAGTAACATCATCACCGGGCAGCTTTACGTCGATCTCGACTACTACCCAGATCTCCCTCCCGTCGAGCTTGCAACCATTGGCGAATACATCCTCGTTCCCAGCGTCGAAACCGGATTCGGTCGCCTCGAGGATAGCATCGCCGCGCTCCTGAAGAAGGTGAACGAACTCCAAGTGGAACCGCTCCTCGCCGAGTTTACCGATGCAGCCAGAGAAGCCACCACCACGATGCAAGAAATTCAAGAAAGCCTGGGTGGCACTGACGAAATCCTCGCCGAAACGAAGCTCACCATCGAGCAAGCCAAAAAGATGATGACCTCTCTCAATGGCATCATTAACAGCGAAGATTCCCGCGCGCTCCCCGGCGATATCCGCCTCTCCATCGCTCAGCTCAGTGAAAGCATGAAGCCCTTCTCTAGTGATGGCGCAGTCTACGGCGACCTCCTCCGCACCATGGACGAGCTCCGCAAGGTGACCCGCTCGATTGACCGCATGACGACCTCAATTGCCGACAAGCCGAACTCGTTGATCTTTGGAAAAGATCCCAACTCAAAGAAGATCCCCCGTGCTCGTCGCTAACCGAAACATCTCATGACTATCCGCATTTTCCTCCTCAGCCTTTTCTTCGGACTTCTACTCTCCTGTAGTTCATCGACGAATTACTACGTCCTCTCCCCAGTCGGGAAGGCACCCGATCGGCAGGGCGTCGGACTTGGCATCGGCCCCATCATTCCCTCGAACTATCTCGTCGAGCGGCCCTACGTTCTTTTCCAAGCCAGCCCGAATCAAATCGAGATGTCAGATTACCACCAGTGGGCCGGTGAGCTTGATGATAACTTCGGCCGCGTCCTCGGGGTGAACCTCGGCCGTCGCGTCGGGACTGGTCGCATTCAGCCCTACCCCTGGGACCCGAATAACAAGCTCGACTACCAAGTCTCCGTCGACCTCAATCAGTTCCACGGAACCGCCGATGGCGACGCGCTACTCGAAGCCTCATGGCGCCTCTACCGCCTCCCCGTCGGCATTCTCGTCACGAGCAAAACAAGCACCCTCACCGTTCCACTCCAAGGTGATGGCTACGTCGCCCTCGTCGCAGCGCAGAGTAAGCTCGTCGACCTTCTCGCTGCCGAAATTGCCAAGTCGATCAGGAAGTAAAAAGTGACCCTCCCTTTCGATAACAGCTATTCGCGACTCCCCGAGCGCTTCTACAAAAAGCAGAATCCCGCTAGCGTCCCGGACCCACGCCTCCTGCGCTTGAACCGCCCCCTAGCGCTCGAGCTCGGCCTCGATCCCGATTTCCTAGAAGGCCCAGACGGGTTGGCCCTTTTCTCAGGAAATGGCGTCCCGGCTGAGGCCAGTCCCCTCGCCCAAGCCTACTCGGGCCACCAATTCGGGAATTTTTCACCCCAGCTAGGCGATGGCCGCGCCCTCCTCCTCGGCGAAGTCATCGATCCCTCAGGCCAGCGCCGCGACCTTCAGCTGAAGGGCTCAGGTCGGACCCCCTTCTCGCGCGGGGGCGATGGTAAATCCGCCCTCGGCCCCGTCCTCCGTGAGTATCTCGTCAGCGAAGCGATGCACGCGCTCGGCATCCCCAGCACCCGCGCACTCGCCGCCGTCTCGACCGGTGAGGCTGTCTACCGGCAAGAAGGACCGGTTCCCGGAGGCGTCTTCACCCGCATCGCCTCCAGCCACCTCCGCGTCGGCACCTTCCAATATTTCTTCGCCCGGCAGGATCACGAAGCCGTCAAAATCCTCAGCGACTACGTCATCTCCCGTCACTTTCCCACGGCCGACTCATATCTCGCACTCCTCGATTCTGCCATCGCCGCGCAAGCCTCGCTCATCGCGCAGTGGATGTCGGTCGGATTCATTCACGGCGTCATGAATACGGATAACTGCGCCATCTCCGGAGAGACCATCGACTTCGGCCCCTGCGCCTTCATGGACGAATTTCACCCAGAACGCGTCTTCAGCTCCATCGATCGCGGAGGCCGCTACGCTTGGCGAAATCAGCCCGCGATGGCGCACTGGAATCTCACCCGTTTTGCCGAAACCCTCCTCCCCTTGATCGATCAGGAAGAAAAGACCGCCATTGAAAAAGCGGAAGCCTCGCTCGGCACCTTCGCCCCTCAGTTCCAAACCCGCTACCTCGCTCGCTTCCGCGAAAAGTTGGCCCTCGTCGAAGATGCCGATCCCCCCATTATCGATCGCACCCTCGATCTCCTCGCCACCGAAAAGCTCGACTTCACCCGCTTCTTCCGCGAACTCACCCTCGCCGCCGCTGGCGAAAACCGTTCCTTTTTTAATTCAGGCGAGCCACTCAGGGCATGGTTCGCGAACTGGCAGAAAACTCCCCGGCCCGATGACCATCTCGCCAAAATGCGCCTCGCGAATCCCATCCGCATCCCACGCAATCACCGTGTCGAGCAAGCCATCGCGGCCGCCTACGAGGATGACTTCGCGCCCTTCCATCGCCTAGCCGATGCCTCCCTTCGCCCTTTCGAGGAGGACGAATCCTTCCATGATCTCGAAGCCCCGCCGCTCCCTCACGAGATCGTTCAGGAGACCTTTTGCGGAACCTAGAACCGCCTCCTTAACCTCTCCTAATCAGAAAGTTACCCTAGCTGGACAAAAAGACTGCTCACTCTCTTCGCTAGCGTGACTCTCGCCTTTGCAGAGCGTCCAAAGATCACCTTCATCTTCTCGGGCGATCACGCCGAGCACACCATCTCCGCCTACGGCTCTAAGGTGAACACCACCCCGCACCTCGATCGCATCGCCCAAGAAGGCGCGCGCTTCACCCATTCTTTTGTCACAAACTCGATCTGCACCCCGAGCCGCGCCACCCTCCTCACCGGTCAATATTCCCATCTCAACGGCGTCCCGGTTTTCAATCGCTTCGACCCCTCGCGCGACACCGTCGCCAAGCACCTGCAAGCCGGTGGCTACCATACCGGGATGATTGGTAAATGGCATCTCGGCAGTGATCCCACCGGCTTCGACCGCTGGATCGTCCTCCCCGGCCAAGGCGCTTACTGGAACCCAACCTTCCTCACCGCAGAGAAAAAAATGACTATCGAGGGTCACTGCACCGATATCACGGGCGACCTCGGCCTGGAATTTCTCAAGACCCGCCCACCAGAAAAACCCTTCTTCCTCATGCTCCACCAGAAAGCACCGCACCGAGCCTGGGAGCCCGACGAACGGAACAAGGCTCTCTTTAAAAATCGCCTCATCCCCGAGCCCGATACCCTCTTCGATGACTACGCCACCCGACCCGCCGCCCTGCCGGAGAACGAGCAGACCGTCGCGCGCCACCTCACCCACCGGGACCTCAAGATCACCCCGCCCGATGACCTCGCAGGCCCCGCCCTCCGCAAATGGCGCCACACCTCGCCGATGTCGCTCGAGATCGATGGCATGACCCTCACCGGAAAAGATCTCATCAAGTGGAAGTATCAGAAATACATGCGTGACTACCTCGCCTGCGTCCAAGGGGTCGATGACAACGTCGGCAAGGTCCTCGACTACCTCGATAAAAACGACCTCAGCAAAAACACCATCGTCATCTACTCCTCGGATAATGGCTGGTATCTCGGCGACCTCGGCCTCTACGACAAGCGCTTCATGTATGAACCCGGCCTCCGCGTCCCCCTCCTCGCAAAAGGCCCCGGTATTAAGAAAGGCATCACCCCGGACCAATTCGTCGGAAACTACGATCTCGCCCCCACCTTCCTCGATCTCGCCGGACTCCCTGTCCCAGACTTCATGCAAGGCCGCAGCCTCGCCCCCCTCCTCCGTGGCGAATCCCCCACCGACTGGCGCGAGACTTTTTACTACCGCTACTACCACAGCCCCGGCCATCACAACACCGTGGCCCACTACGGCGTCCGCACCAAGAACCACAAGCTCATCCACTACTGGGACCGGGATGCCTACGAACTCTACCATTTGAAAGCCGACCCGAACGAACAGCACAATCTCCTTTACGATCAAAAAGACGCCTCAAAGCCCGAGATCAAACAACTTTTCAATGAGCTCAAAGCCGAGATCACCCGCCTCCAAAAACAGTTCAAAGACGAGGGCCAATATGCCCACCCCGCCGACTGGCCCCAAAACTCAGCTGACCGACCAGCACCCCGCAAGTCTCTCGGCCGCCAGACCGTGCCGGAAGCGATCGCCCTCACCGCACCAGGAGCTTGACGGAATCCTAAAATAGCCCCTCTCACTCCACCTGCGTGAGGCGCAGCAGCCGCACTTCCATAGCCTGCCTTCCCGGAATCTTCAGCGCGCGTAACGTCAAATCCCCGACTCCTTTCTTCAGCTCGATCACTCCGAGCGCCATCGCTTTAAAATCCTTCACGTAAGATTCATCTCTCGGAAAGCGATCATCCGACTCCCCGATCAGCGGCGGATCATGCGGCACCGTCACCTTGCCCGAGACCTTGCTCTCCCCGAAGCTCAACTCGATCTCCGACCCCAGGTCCCCCTCCGGACAAGTATAACGAATCTCCGCCCGATACCTCCCCGCCGTCGCGACCTCGACATCCCAAGTGATGCGGTCCTCCACCGAAGCCCAGTTTAAAAAATACGAGCAATTCGGGTGCACCGAGGACCGCTTGATCCCGCCGCTCGCCTCGCCATCACGCGCCGGAAGCTGGGTGTAGGGACTCCCGGGGTAGCCCACCGTGAAAGAGCGGATTTCCTTCCCCTTCGGCCGCACCGACTCATACCATGCCTCTTTGAGCGCAATCAGCTCGGCCGTTTTCTCCTTCTCCTCACCCGAAATATCCCGTCGCTGCCCCGGGTCCTTCTCCATCTCAAAAAGTTCGTTTCTGTTAGAAAGGCGATACCGCTGGGTCCGCAGCGAGGTCTTCCCGCGGAAGGTCGAGTAGAGGATCCGTTCGGGCCACTCCCCTCCCTCTTTCATGATCAGCGGCTTCAGACTCACCCCATCAATCGGCTTCGGCTCGGGCCGCGCAATCCCGGCCAGATCGGTAAGCGTCGGCAGGATATCGATGGCATCAGCAATCTCCTCCACCTCAGAATCCGCCGGAATCTTCCCCGGCCAACGGATGAAAAAAGGAACCCGTAAGCCCCCTTCATCGACCGTCCCCTTCTTCCCCTTCATGTCGTCATTCCACCGAAAGCCATTCGGCCCATTGTCGGAAAAGTAGATCACAATCGTGTCATCGGCCACGCCGAGATCATCGAGCTGCTTCAAGACGCGCCCGACATTCCAGTCGATATTCTCGACCATCGCGAGAGCCGCTTTCTTGTGAAGCGGCTGCTCGAGCTTCGGGTCCCGGTGCTTCATCACGAGATCCTTTTTCGCGAAGCGGTCCCAATACTCATCCGGCACCTGCATCGGCGAGTGCGGCGTGCAGTAGGGCAGATAAGCGAGAAAGGGCTTCTTCGCCTTCGCCTGCTCCCCGATAAACTCCATCGCCTTATTCGTCAGATCATCCGTGATATAGCCCTCCCCTTTCACAAAGGTCCCATTATGGTCCAGCATCGGGCTAAAATATTGCCCCCAATGGCCGGAAGTGAACCCATAATACTGATCAAAGCCCCGCGCATTCGGGTGGTTCGGATACTGCGTCCCATTATGCCATTTCCCAAAAGCCCCCGTAGCATACCCCGCCCCCTTGAAAATCTCGCCCATCGTCAGTTCATCGACATGGAAGCGCTCCCGCCCGGTCGAAACCCCCGTCACGCCCGTCCGCAAGTGGGTGCGCCCCGTCAGCATCGCCGCCCGCGTCGGCGCACAGACCGACCCCACAAAAAAGCGATCAAAGCGCGTTCCCTCCTTCGCCAGCGAATCGATATGCGGCGTGCTCAAGTCCCTATTTCCATGATAGGAAAGATCCCCCCACCCCTGATCATCCGCTAGGAAAATAACAACATTGGGCCGCGCCATAGCGCTCCCGATCAAGACAAAAAAAAGCAAGATTCGCACAGAAGACACTAACGTGATCAGCCCTGCTTTTTCTTTCAGAGACGCGACTCAAAACCTTATTCAACAGAATGATTTTCAGACACTAAGAGCACATCGAACAAGGAGCTACCATTTTTGAGACCTCCAGCCTAAATCATTGAGGCTCGCATGGAGCCTCCTTTCGTCCTCTTTTGTGGCGATATGAGGCGCGTTAGAGAAACTCGAATTCACCTTGGAAGAAACTGCGCGCAAGGGGGACCCCCAAAAAGTCGCAATAGCAAGCCTGCTAAAGAAAAAAAGAATGTGAGTAACCAATGAATTACGGACCGATTGCAGATGGGTTACAATCGGCCGGTAAGCCGCCTGGTGCGGAAAGGGATGAAAAACAAAGAAATCAGAAAGTTGAAAAGTGAGCTGGAAAAAATGCTACCATGCAAGGGCTGACCCGCTTCCCCTTAAATGCATCTTTTGCTTCTAAATAAAATTCAAGTAGGTAGAACTTTATGAAATACGAACCTTTACTAACAGCTATCTAATTTAACCTCACTTTAATTAGGTCCCGATATTCTGTATTTCGAAATCAGATCACCTCGAATCATTGCAAATGTGACTTTCAGAAAAAGATCTTCCGAAATTTTTCAAAGTTGGTAGCGTCAGGTCGTGGGAGCTATGTCCTACGAATAAACACTGTTCTCCAGAAAAATGAAGCGGTCAATTTCGTTAGCCATTGGACTATGTTTCATTATTTGTGGTGCTTTGTTATGCAGGATATCTTCATACAGAAAAAACTTACCTCAAGATCCAAGCTCGGGGCATTACTGGGACGAAGCAGCAGGTATTGCCTATAATGACAGTTCGATATTTTTTCATGCGATCGTAGGAATTCCGCTAATTGTCATCGGAGCTATGATTCCTCTAATTGTGTTTGGTTTTTCCAAGCTCGCTGCCAAGAAAAATTCAAGCCTCAGCTAGAGGTCTGCTGATGAATTACTCTATGGTAGATATTCGTCGGTCATGAATCATGAGGAGAACAAGATGCTGCGATGAAAAATCAACGCAAAAGTGAGTGATTTTTAATTGGTAGGTTCAGGCTTTGGCAGGGGTGGTAAAGCCTCTTTTTCCCGGGTTGTAGGGTTCTTGAGATTTTAAGATTCCATAGATTTGGTGGATCAATTTTCGCATGATCGCGACAATGATTTGCTTCTTCTTTTTACCGTTCTCTTGAAGCCGATCACCAAATTCTTTGAGAAGCGGATTAAAGACCCTGGCGTTCATTGCGGGCATAAAGAGAGCACGCCTTAAATTGGCAGATCCGATCTTGGTGATGGGGGTTGTTGATCTCCCTGAGGTTCCGCTGGCGTGGTGGCAAGGGGTCACTCCAGCCCAGGCGGCAAGTTCTCGCGCGCTCTCAAAGAGGGAGATTTCGGGAAGCTCAGCGATCATGATTTGGCAACTGATCTCGCCCATGCCAGGGATCGTGGCAATGAGGTCGTGATCGCTTTTGAGAGCCTTCTTTGAGTCGATGAGTTTGGTGATTCGATGACGGATATCGGCAATCTCTTTTTCTCCGATTTTGATCCGTCTTCTGAGTGATCTTTGGATGGCGGGTTCGCGAGCGGCCTCGCATTTGGTTTTGAGTTTAGCGACTTCCCGGACGATCGACTCCGAATAGCGACTCAACTCAGTGATCCTTTCATTTTCAGCACTTCTAGGTTCCCATGGACGGAGATCTGAGTGTTCTGATTGGAGGAAGCGAGCGATCAGTTTGGCGTCAGCGGTGTCGCTTTTATTACGTCGGAGCTTCTGTTGGCCAAAGGCTTTGATCTGCCTGGGATTGACGAGAAAAAGGCTGTGGATTTGATGCTGATAGAGAGCTTTCGAGACCTTAAAACCATAGTGGCCGGTTTGCTCCAAACAGGCGGTGATTTCGATTGGTGCTCCGAGTCTTTCGAGCCAACTGAGAAGTTCAGCAATGCCTCTGTCTGAGTTGTCGAAGCGGCCAGCGATGGGCTCTTTGGTGCCAATGATGTGGCAAAAAAGATCGAGCTTTCCGACATCGATTCCGAGAAAGAGGACTGGCGTGAATGCAGATTCTTTATTAATTTTCATGGGTTCGTTGTGTGTCCAAAAGGGCACTCAAAACATCTCTCGGCGGAAGAGTCACAGTCTCATCAAAACAGATTCAAGCGATCTAAGATGCTGCTCGGACTTTGAGGCCGGGAGAGCTACCTGCACCCTCATCTTGTTCACGGAATCATCTATTTGGCGTAGAGTTCCAGACGGAGCTTCAGATTGGTGCAGGTAGCCGTTTTGGGTTCCTATTTGGAACGAGTGTTCTAACCTCTCTGGAGGCGTAAATCCATCTTATGAGCGGAAGCTGTGCGACCACATACCGCGCTGAAAGTTGAGTTTGATTTTGGGGCTTCGTTGGATAGTTTTAGGTAATTGGAAGTTGTCCGGCACCATGCGGTATGGGTCGCCAGTTCCTGAACGTTCTGCTAAGAAAATGCACTGATGGATGAGCCCCAAACCAATCGGAAGGCGACAGTGGGTTGGTTCGCGATTTGGCTCCTTACATTTTTGGCCTCATTAGTTCCGGTGATCCTGCATCGGTGGTCGGGAATCGCAGAGATCATCGAACCGTTTCGGTATCCCTGGGGGCTTCTCCCCGCTGACCTGTTATTCCTCCGCCATTTTGGGGAGCTTGCCCATTGGATCCCGGTAATCCTTGTCATCGGCCTCATCATTGCTATTCGGAAGCCGAGTTTGCGACGACCGTTGGTGGCTTCAGGCGCAGCATTGACAGCAGTGTTCTCGTCGATCTACGCTGGTTACGCAGTGATTATTGTGTCGATGTATTTGAGGAGCTATTCGAACGCCATGGAGGGAAACACCGACATGCTTCAAGAGCTCTACGTGAAACCAACACAAGCAGAACCCCAAAGATAGCTTCTGAGCGAGGGACGAGCCTCTGAGCTATCGGTTGTTGAACTGGCCCCTTGTGCTTTTGCCTACGCTTGTCCGAGGCCCCTTTGCGTTTCCAATTTACGACTTTCCCTCAGGTGGTTACGTCGATTCGCGGTGTTCGGGTGGGCTTGCCGCTTTCTTCGCGGGGGCTGTGGGGCGAACGGCGGAGCTGTTCGCCCCGCTTCGACGGACCTTTGAGGATGCGGAGAGCTTTTGAAGTACGAGAGATGCTTGAGGTTGGCCTTTTTGGGGGGGTGAGGGTGTT